>JAEIGA010002817.1_pt1 | contig 27475 bp, 22 predicted proteins | sample 9270691 | NCBI WGS metagenome assembly JAEIGA01 (sample SAMN17057246, study PRJNA624740) | gut metagenome | biome: biome; isolation source: fecal sample | host: Bos grunniens | place: China: Xizang | collected 2019 | reverse complement strand
TCACCAAATAAGTTTATTAAGTCTTTAGCAGAATTATAGTGTTGAAGAAAAGAACCTTCATACATCGAACCTCTGTAATAAGAATTAGCTATGTAATATGCAATAACTTCAGGCATAATATAACTTATTACAAAATCATCATAATCGTCAATGAAAGGTTTTAATATTGCTTCAAATTCTTCATCACTAATATCACCATTTGTATTTTTTCTAATCATAGACACCTCCAATTTGTTGTATTAATCACTTAATTTTAAATTTTTTGCAAGAAAATATGTCAAATTTCTTAAAATTTGTTCAAAATATGTTATAATTATAATGTAAGGAAAGTAAGGAGAAATGATATGAAAAATAATAATGAATTGTTAGCAAGTGCTAAATTAACATCGAAAGGACAAATTACTATTCCGAAAAAAGTTCGTGAAGCATTAAAACTTGACGAAGGTGATATGGTTTTATTTTATTTAGATGAAAGTAAAAATGTGAAATTATCAAATATAAAAGATTGTAAAGTAGAACCGGATACAAATAGTAATCGTGTAGAAGTTAAGAGAGGTAAAAACAATGAGTAGTAAAATTAGTATAAATGCAAAAGCAAATTTGATTTGGGAAGTAGCTACAAAATTAGTAGGTGTATATAAACCACATGAATATGGTAAGGTTATACTTCCAATGACAGTATTAAAAAGATTTGATGATATATTGAAGCCAACTAAACAAAGAGTTTTAGATAAATATGAAGAAGTAAAAAACTTTGAAGTAAAAGATGCTTTTTTAACAGAAGCATCAGGATATAGTTTTTATAATACAAGTAAATATGATTTTGAAAGACTATTATCGGATCCTGATAATATAGAAAGCAATTTTAACAATTATATAAATGGATTTTCTGATAATGTCATAGATATATTAAGCAATTTTAAATTTAATAATGAAATAAAGACAATGTCAGATAATAGACTACTTTATGTAGTAATAGAAGAGTTCAATTCTAAGAAAGCTTATATGGGATTGGATGAAGTTAAAACAGAAGATATGGGATATATTTTTGAAGAATTAGTTAGAAAATTTTCTGAAAGCTATGACGAGGAAGCAGGAGCACACTTTACTGCAAGAGATATTATTTATTTAATGACGGATTTGTTAGTTGCAGATGAAAAAGACATATTAGTTAATGATAATAAAGTAAAAACAATTTATGATATGGCAATGGGAACATCTCAAATGCTAGCGTGTATGACTGATAGACTTCATCAACTAAATAAAAATGTTCAAGTAGATTGTTTTGGCCAAGAGCTTAATCCAGAAACATATGCAATAGCTAAAGCAGACATGCTGATAAAAGGCGGAGATGCAGACAACTTTAGACAAGGTGATACACTTGATGATGATAAGTTTAAAGGGTATAAATTTGATTACATTATTTCAAATCCTCCTTTTGGTATTGATTGGAAAAAACAAAAGAAAGTTGTAGAAGATGAATCATCAAAAGGTATTAATGGGAGATTTCCAGTTGGTACACCTAAAATATCAGATGGTCAAATGTTATTTACATTAAATGGTATTGCTAAATTAAAAGATGATGGAAAGATGGCAATAATACAAAATGGTTCTCCTTTATTCTCAGGAGCAGCAGGCTCAGGCGAATCGGAAATCAGAAGATATATTATTGAAAATGATTGGCTAGAAGCAATCGTTCAATTACCAACTGATTTATTCTACAATACAAGTATATCTACATATATATGGATTATCAACAAAGATAAAGACGTTTTGAGAAAAGAAAAAGTTCAACTTATAGATGCATCAAATTGTTATGTTAGTAGACGAAAAAATATTGGAAATAAAAGAAAAGATTTGGATGAAACTGCAAGAAATTTAATTTTAAAAGCGTATTCAGAATTTACAAATAAAGAATATGCAGAAAATAATATGACAGTAGAAAGTAAAGTTTTTGAAAACGGTAATTTTGGATATAGAAGAGTAACTATTGAATCGCCTGAATTCGATGAAAATGGCAAAGTTATTAAAGATAAAAAGGGAAATATAAAACCAGATTCAAATAAAAGGGATTATGAAAATGTACCATTAAAAGAAGAGATTAAAGAATATTTTGAAAGAGAAGTATTACCATATAATCCTGAAGCATGGATAGATGATAAAAAAACTCAATTAGGTTATGAAATTCCATTTACAAGATATTTCTATAAATATGTTCAACCAGAAAATTCTGATGATATAGAAAAAAGAATAATAATAAATGAAAAAGAAATAATGAATTCCCTTGAAAAGTTATTCAAGGAGGTTTAATTATATGAGAGAAATGAAAAATAGTGGAATAGAATGGGTTGGAACTATTCCATCAAATTGGATGGTAATGCCTAACAAGAGAATTATGCATAAACAAAAAGTTTTATGTGATAAATATAATGGTGAAGATATATTATCTTTAACCATGAATGGTGTTATTGTAAGAAATTTAGATGCCGGTGGTAAAGTTCCTGCTACATTTGATGGATATCAAATTGTGTGTCCAAATAATTTGTTAATGTGTTTATTTGACTATGATGTAACACCAAGATGCATTGGCTTGATAAAGAACAATGGATTAACAAGCCCAGCCTATAGTCAATTTGTTGTTGATAACGGAAATATTCCAAGTTATTATTACTATTATTATTTAATGATTGATAATACAAAGGAATTATTACATTTAGCAAAAAATTTAAGACATTCTTTTACCGAAGAACAATTAGGTGAAATATATGTTCCGGTTCCTCCAATTAATGAGCAAGAAAAAATAGCAAATTTTCTTGATGAAAAAATTCAGGAAATAGATAATGCAATTAATAAAACAAAAGAAACTATTGAAGATTATAAAAAATTAAAACAGAGTATAATTACTAAAATTGTTACAGAAGGATTAGACGATTCATTTAAATGCCAAAAGACAAGATTAAAAAATGTAGCAATAATTGTTAGAGGAGGATCTCCTAGACCAATAGATAGATTTTTAACTGATTCAAATGATGGTGTAAATTGGATTAAAATAGGTGATACAGTTAAAGGAAATAAATATATAGATAAAACTTCTCAAAAAATAATTAAAGAAGGTGTAAAAAATAGCCGTTATTTAATAGCTGGGGATTTGATTTTAACTAATTCTATGAGTTTTGGGGAACCATATATTTTAAATATAAATGGTTGTATTCATGATGGTTGGGTGGCTTTTTCGCAACTTAAGGGAATAAAAAAAGAATATTTATATTACTTTTTAATATCTGATTTTTGCAAAAAACAATTTGATGAACAAGTAGCTGGTGGTGTTGTTCAAAATTTAAATGTAGAAAAAATTTCAAAAACGATTATTTATTTACCTATTATGCAAGAACAAATTAGAATTGTTGAATACTTAGATAATAAAAGTAATGAAATAGACAAATTGATTGCTGCTAAAGAAAAAATAGTTGAAGAATTAGAAAGCTATAAAAAATCAGTTATTTATGAATATGTATCAGGGAAAAAAGAGGTGAAGTAAATGCAAGAGAATGAAAAAAGATTTGAACAAGATATTGAAACTTTTCTTATAAGTTCTGAAGGTGGATATATCAAAGGTAATCCATCAGAATTTGATAGAGAATATGCATTAAATAGAAAAGATTTATTTAAATTTTTAGAAAATACCCAAGAAAAGGAATGGAATAGATATAAGAATGCTTTTCCTTACGATTATGAAAGAAACTTTATTAAAAGATTTAACGAAGAAGTTGATTTAAGAGGAATAATAGATGTAATTAGAAATGGTATTACTGATAGAGGATATAAATTTAAACTTGCATATTTTAGACCAGAAACAACTTTATCTCAAGAAGGATGGGATTTATATAATAAAAACATTTTGAATGAAACAAGACAATTGAAATATTCTACTCAAAATGAAAATTCAGTTGATATAGTTTTATTATTAAATGGTATTCCTCTAATAGCTTTAGAATTAAAGAATCAAATAACAGGTCAAAATTCGTCTAATGCTCAAAAGCAATTTATGTATGATAGAGATCCTAGAGAATTAATATTTAGGTTTAAACATAGAGTAATAGCATACTTTGCAGTAGATCATTATGATGTTAAATATACAACTAAATTAGCTGGCAAAGATACTTATTATTTGCCATTTAATCAAGGCTCAAATGGGGCAGGTAGTGTAGGCGGAGAAGGTAATCCTACTAATGAAAATGGATATACAACAGATTACTTATGGAAGAATGTCTTAAATAAAGATTCGTTAATGGAAATCTTACAAAAATTTGTACATTTACAAGTTAAAGAAGAAGTTTCACATCGTGGTGGGAAAGAAGTTGTTAAAAGAAAAGAAAATATAATCTTCCCAAGATACCATCAATTGGATGTTGTAAGAAAACTTATATCAGATGTTAGAAACAATGGTATTGGTAAAAATTATTTAATACAGCATAGTGCTGGTTCAGGTAAATCAAATAGTATAGCTTGGCTTGCTCATAGATTATCAGGATTACATAATAATTTAGATGAAGCGGTATTCAATTCAATAATTGTAGTAACTGACAGAAAAGTATTAGATAAACAATTACAAGATACAATATACCAATTTGAACATCAAAAAGGTGTAGTTGTTAAGATAGATGATGAAAAGACATCTCAAGATTTAAAAGATGCTATTAATGACGGTAAAAGAATTATTATTACAACATTACAAAAATTCCCAGTTATTTATAAAGATGTAGATGATATGGGGCATAAAAAGTTTGCAGTAATTGTTGATGAAGCTCATTCAAGTCAAACAGGTAATTCGGCAAAAAAATTAAAAATAGCATTAGCAGATAAAGAAGATGCATTAAAAAAATATGCAGAAATTGAAGCAAGAGAAGAAGAAAATACAAAGGATTATGAAGATAAGTTAGTAGAAGAATTAGCAAGTCATGGTCAACAAAAAAATATTTCTTTCTTTGCATTTACTGCAACACCAAAATCTAAAACATTAGAATTATTTGGGTCACAACAAGAAGATGGTACATTTATGCCGTTTCATATTTACAGTATGAGGCAAGCAATCGAAGAAGGATTTATTTTAGATGTATTAGCAAATTATATGACTTATAAATCAATTTATCAAATAGCAAAAAATACAGATGAAAAAATAGAAGTTCCTGAAAATTATGCCACAAGAGTAATTAAGAAATTTGAAAGTTTACACGAAATAAATATTACTCAAAAAACTCAAATAATAGTAGAACAATTTAGAAATGTTACAATGCATAAAATAGGTGGTCGAGGTAAAGCAATGCTTGTTACAGCATCAAGATTACACGCTGTAAGATATTTCTTTGAAATAAAAAGATATATAGAAGAACGAGGATATAATGATTTAGATGTGTTGATTGCTTTCTCTGGAGAAGTTCATGATGGTGGAAATTCATTTACAGAAAGTAATATGAATAAAACAAAAGATGGTAAAAAGATTAGCGACTCACAAACTAAAGAATATTTTAATTCGGATGACTTTAATATATTAGTTGTTGCCGAAAAATATCAAACAGGATTTGATGAACCTTTACTACATACTATGTTTGTTGATAAAAAATTAAAAGATATAAAAGCAGTTCAAACTTTATCTAGATTAAATAGAACATGTGCTGGAAAAGATGATACATTAGTTATTGATTTTGTTAACACAGCAGAAGAGATACAAGAAGCGTTTAAACCATTCTATGATGTAACGGTTTTAGAACATGAAACTGATCCGAATGTTATTTATGATAAATTAACTAAGTTAAAAAGTTATGGGTTAATATTTGATGAAAATGTTGAAAAATTTTGTTCTATTTATTTAAAAGATGGAGTTCAAAATGAAAATGACTTTGGTAGATTAACAAGTTGTGTTAAAGAAACTGTAGATTTATATTGTAAGTTAGAAATAGAAGATAGAGAAAGTTTTAGAAAGCAGGTAATAAGTTTTAATAAATTTTATTCGTATATTACACAAATAACTTCAATGGGAGATAAAGAGTTGCATAAAATGTATATGTATTTAAGATATGTAGAAAAATTACTTCCAAAAAATCCAATTGATGTTCCAGATTTAGACGGTGATTTGAAATTAACATTTTATAATTTAAAGCAAACTTTTGATGGAAGTGTTTCTTTAAGAAAATCGGATGAATCAAAAGGAATGGTTCAACCTCAAGGTTCAGGAATACCAATAGCTGTACAACCTGAAGTTATGCTTTTAGAAGAAGTTATTAAAAAGGTAAATGATTTATATGCAGGACAATTTACTGAAGCAGATAATTTGTTAGTAAGAGATTTGATGGATATCATCATGAAAGATGAAGAAGTTAAACAAAAAGCAAAAGCTAATAGTGAAAACATGTTTGTTAAATCAATATTCCCAAAAGTATTTAGCGATAAAACACATAAGGCATATACAGAAAGTAGTGGTTCATATAAGAAATTATTTGAAAGTAAAGAATTCTATGATGCTATTATGAATTCTTTAGGTAATGTAATATATAGATTAATGAAAAGTGATTTAGAAAACAATAATAAAGATGATAGAGCTTAAGATAATTAAGCTCTTTTTTATGGTATAATAAAAAACAAATAAAATTTTTCTTTATTCTGTATATTCGTTTTAGAACCGAGGTGTTATATGAATTATGATTATTTTTTTCAAAAAAAGTTAACAAGTAATAACAATAGTGATATGAAAAATATTCTGAAGTTGAGAGATGAATTATGTAATTATAATATGTTTGATTTTTTAACTAAGGTTTCTGCACTAATGTTAATTCCGCAGAATCAGAGTAAATCAGTAATATTTCAATGCATGATTAGTACAGCTTTATCTATACCAAATGAAGATATAAATTTTAATTGCAAAATGAGTTCAGGTAAATTTAAATATTTTGTAAATGAATTTTCAAAATTAAATAGGCGCGAAATGATTGATCCTCCTGAATTTCCTTTTTACTTACCAGTTATGTATTATGGTAATTATAATGTTTTTATGGGAGCTAATTCATTGTCGCCAGTTTATTTAAATCAAATATTAAAAATACTAAGTGTTCATAAAGATAATATTAATGACAGTGAATATGAGGAATTAAATTATATAGTAAGAGGGTTACTAAAACTGTCCGATGATATTGTAAAACAATTAAATGTTCAATTTGAAAATATAAAATCATATAATAAAGATATTGAAATTTTCGTTCCACCATCACATGTATTAAATATATATAGTGAGATTGTTCAATTTTCATTAGAAAAAATAAACCATCTATTTGGTAAATTTTATGGTAGTTTATTAATAAATTTTGGTGATATAACTGAAGATGAAATACTTGATTTTGTCAATCAAAAATTTTATAAGAAACCTTTAGTAAAATATAAAGACATGTATTTAATTACTGACGTAACTACTATAATTGGTTTAGTGATGTATAGGATAATTGATGTATTTAGAGATAATAAAGAGTTCAATATATTTGATGAATATAACCAATTATTATCTTTTGAATTAGAAAAATGTTTTACAAGATTTGCTGTTCATAAGCTAAATCCAACTGCATTTGAATTAGAATTAATTGATGATTCATTAACTAAAGAATCAATTTATCTGGGTGGAAATGATATTATTTTTTATAATTTAATTTTATTAGATGATGGAAAAGACTATAATAATCAAAATTATATTTTAGATAAGAGTAATAATTATCTTTCTGATAGAATTAAATATGTTAAAAGAAATTTAATAAAATATGGAGCAGATGAAAATAAAATTGTGACAATTATTACTCCAACTACAAATGGAAGAAATATGTTTTATAAACTAAACGTAAAGTCGGAGGAAAATTTATTAACTTTAAGTCTATATGAATTACATGCAATTTCTGTTAACGAAACTGATGATTCAATGTTTTTGTTTAGGTATATAAAAGCTAGAAACCTTTTATATAAATATCGCAAAAACTTATTTTCAGAATTGAATATTGTTGCGTTATATGTCCAAAATGATTATTCTTTTTATATTAATGATGATTTTGATACTAAAAATAGATTATTATATCTTATAGGAGAGTATAGTAGTGATTACATCTTAAAAGCTTATATTACAGAAGGGTTACATTTAGCTAAGTATAAAAATAATGGTTCTTTAATTGAAGTTATGAGATTGGATGATACTACATATTTTGCTCCTGGATTATTTTTTGAAAAACAAATGAATGCCTTGATTGAATTTGAAAATTTTAATTTATGGATACTTTCTGAGAAAGAAATAACATCTAACACTTATTTTAGCAATAAAACTATAATTGATATGCTTGTATACTGGTTATCTCAATTGGATGATATATTTAATAACTTATATGGAGTCTTTTACATAAATATTAAATGCGATGTTGAACTTTCAAATGTAGGGTATAAAAAGAGTGATATAGACAATAAAATTAAAGTTAATATAGAAAATAATAATCTTATTATTCACCTTGAAAAATATGCTTTGCTTAATTTCGAGACTAAAGATAATTTAAAAGAAAAAGAATTTATTTCAATAATTATCAATAATATATGTAATTATTATGGTATAAAATTTGAATCAAAATGTATTGAGAAGGTTTTTGAAAATAAATATAAACAAAAAATTATTACCATCGATTCATTGAAAGAACCATATATGTTACCGTTTGAAAATCCAGAAACTATAAAAGTTAATAATTCTGATATAAATTTAATATTGGATGAAGTGGGGAATTTTGTGAAAAAAGATTTGCGCACAGATTACGGAAAAATAGAAGACTATAAAATACTTAATAACATAGTAGGATATTTATATAATGATTTGCAAAAAAGAATAAAAAAATATTCAAAAGAAGAATTATTGAAATTTATTTATCTTGAGTATGAAAAAAATCTTACCTCATTACACGTAAGACAAAGTAATTATGCAAACGATTTGGTTTGTTATTCAAATAGAAAAAAGGACATAGATGAGAATTATAATATGTTAAATAGAACTTCTGTTGCTATGAAATTTTTAATTGAACTGATTGCTTCTACAAAATTTAATGGAGAAAACGGGGTATCTTTATATGATATTGAATATTGTCTTTCTATTGCTTCTCAAATAATTGATTATGCTTATACATGTGATGCATTTAATTATAAAATGTGTGAAAACAGCCTTGTGTTATTAAAATCTAATAGAATTGGCTATAATCATGATTTAATTAATAGAGTAAGTGTTTCGTTGCAAAAAGCAAAAACTGGAAAAATGTCTCCTGCTGGAAAAAGTAAAAGAGAAAAAATATTTGAATATGATAAATCGATTAGAGGAGACATTCCTGGGTTTGAAGAAGCTTTTTATGAAGAATTTAATTTTAATTTTAGTGATTTTACAGAAGTTACAGTCTCTATGTTGGAAATGGCCGAAAAACAAAATCCTTTATTAAATGATGTATTCCAATTAGAATTTGATGAAATAATTAAATATATTAATAATAAATTAGATGAAAAAATGATAAGAAAGATTATTTCGCATTTATCATTACAAGAAAGAGAAGATTTTTTAAAACCACCAGAAAATTATAGAAAAGAAGATGTTTATCCTTGGAGAAATAATCGTGAATTGTCTTTAAACAGGAAACCATTAATTATATATGAAAATAAGATTATTTTTGGTTATAGAACATTAATTAGTTCAGTATATTTCTTATTTGATTTAATAAATAATGCAACATTGAAAGCTCATAGTAAGAAAATGAAAAACTATATTTCAAAAATAAGTGAAAAAAGAGGAAATGATTTTAATGACCTTGTATATAATTACTTATGCAGTTTTGAACACCTTATTGTTGACAAAAAAGTGAGTAAGATTAATGGTAAAAAAATTGTAGATGATAAAAACAATGATTTGGGTGATATAGATGTTTTATATATTTCAACTAAAAAAAGAACTATTACAATAGGTGAAGTAAAAAATTTTGAATTATCAAGAAATATGTATGAAATATATAATGAATATCTAAAAATGTTTGATTTTGATAATAATAAAAGTTTTTATAATAAACATATGAGAAGAGTAACTTGGTGTAAGAATAATATTGATGATATAATAAACCACTATAATCTGAAAAAAACAAAATGGAAAATTGATTATTGTTTTATAGTAAATAATCCTTTAGTAAGTAATAAAGCTTTAAAAATAAATATTAAAACATACACTATAGAAGAATTAGATAAACATTTATAAAATAAAAATTTAAATTATGAAAAAAGTTGTGTAGAACCAAGAAAAATTGTAATAAATTGTGTTATAATTGTATTTGAAGGAAATACTTTGGTGATAGAATGATATTAAAAAATAATGAAAAACTGAAAGAAAAGGACTTTATAAATGAAAAAGAACTTCAAACATATTTTGAAGAACACTTAAAAGAAATATTAGGATTAGAATTTATTGCAACAGAATTTACAGTAGGAAGTTTTAGATTAGATACTGTAGCATTTGATGAAGAAACCAAGTCATTTAAGATAATTGAATATAAAAATGTTAAGAATCATAGTTTAGTTGATCAAGGATACACATATTTAAAACTATTATTAGAACGAAAAGCAGATTTTGTTCTTCAATATAATTTAATATTAAACAAGCATATAAATATAAGCGATGTCGATTGGAGTCAATCAAGGATAATATTTGTATCTCCGGTATTTACAGCATATCAACTTAATGCAACAGATTTTAAAAATATTCCAGTAGATTTATATAAAGTTACAAGATATGAAGATAATATAGTTAATATAGAACATATACAAAAAACAAGTAATGTAAAAATAGAAGAAGTAAAAATTGACAACAACAGTACATTTATAACTAAAGAAATAAAGGTATATACAGAGGATGATCATTTTTTCAATGTATCAGATGAAGTTAAAAGATTGTATGAAATTTTAAAGGAAAGAGTATTACAATTAGATGATATAGATGTAGAAGTCAAAAAAATGTATATAGCATTTAAAGGTACGACAAACATCATTGATATAGCATTTAAGAAAAATGAAATTAGAGTATACATAAATATGAAAAAAGGAACTTTAGATGATCCTTTAAACATAACAAGAGATATTAGTACAGTAGGTCACTGGGGAAATGGTGACTATTGGGTAATGATTGATTCTGAAAAAGCCATAGATAATGTTATACCTTTAATTAAACAATCCTTAATTGTAAATAAGAAATAAGTTCAGGAAGTCCTGGACTTTTATTTTTTATTAATATCATCTAAATCAATTGAGGCTAAACTTTTTAGAAATTCAATATCGATATCAAAGTATTTAATAACGTTTTTAGTTGGAACACAGTGAGCTGGTATGAATTTATCTGGATACTTTTTTCTAAATTCAAGTTCTATATATCTTTTGATTTTACTAGCGATAGAAGAGGATATATTAGCAATTTTCATAATATCTTGATTAGAACACCATGGAGTAGCTAATATATTTAATATTTCTTTTGCTTTCACTCAAATGCCTCCTTTCAAAAGGTATTGTATTAATCACTTATTATAGAAAAAAAGTCAAGTCCTTTAGGTATAAAAAATGGTGCCTAAAGCGTCAATTTTAGCATTTTTGTATGAAATTACAACTTAATTTAATAATAATTTTAGGTCTCCCTTAAGGTGCTAATATTCTTTAAATTTAAGACAAAACATACTTTTTCTAAGTCAAAAAACGCTTTGTTAAAAAAATGACATTTTGCTAAATTTACGAACAAATGTGCTGTGCCCCTGAAGAGACGCTACGGCGTCTCATTTTGTTTGTTTATAAGGGTTTGCGAGTGTTTAATAAAGCTTCAGGTGGACTTTAGGTGGAAAAATGATATTAGTCGATTTAATGTTAATAATAAAAATGGTAATTTTTTTAGTATAATATAATTAACACATAAATAGTGATTATAAAGTGAGTTGAAGTTTATGAAAAATAAAATTGATAATATTGAAATTCTCCAAGGCGATTTAACATCAATGAAATTAGATATTATTGTTAATGCTGCTAACCATACATTATTAGGTGGTGGAGGCATAGATGGTATGATTCATTACAAAGCGGGTGCTAGCCTGTTAGAAGAATGTAGAAAACTAAATGGTTGTGAAATAGGTTCAGCAAAAATGACCAATGGATACAATTTGCATTGTAAGAAAATTATTCATGCATGCGGACCAATGTATTATGGTGATAAAGAAAAAGCTTCAATTCAATTAAAGAATTGCTATAAAAAATGTATTGAATTGGCAGATAAATATTGCAAAGAAAATAATTTAAATAATATAACTATAGGATTCCCATGTATATCAACAGGAATATATGGTTATCCGAAAGATGAAGCTTGTAAGATTGCCATCGACACCGTGAAAGAATATTCTAGTAAAAATCTTGAAGTTAAATTTGTTTGTTATGAGGAACTGGATTATAAGTTATATATGAATTATTTTAATGATATTGAAAAAAATGTTTTTGAATTATAAAAACAAATTACAATTTTCTGGGTTCTCTGAAGGAGCCGAAAGGCTCCATTTTTTGTATAATTATGCGATTTTATAAGCAAATCTTGCAATTTTTTTGTAAGAAGTTAGAACTTTAGATACTATTTAGATACTGCATTTTTGTATCTAAAACGGTATCTAATTTTTATTTTGGCCTTATAAATACTGGATTTTATTAAATAAAAAATAAATCTGCTCTCTTCGGTGCGATGGGCACGAAATGTGGTATAATTATAATAGAAAGATTTGATTCAGTAAATGATTGGGAGTGATCATTATGTATAATGTTTTTATTGATACTTGTTCATTTAGAAATGCAGGATTAAATTTTAATCCTGAAGAAAATTCTACTACAAAAGCATTGATTAAGTATTCTAAAAAAGACATAAATTTATTTTTAGTTGATATTACAAAAAAAGAAATTTTAAAACATCTGGCTGAAAAAGAAGAAAAAGAAAAAAGCAACATTTATAAATGCATTAAAGAATCAAGCTGGTTAACAAACTATATTAATAATGAGATTATTGAAGACCACGTTTCGGAAAAAACAAAGATGTTTGAAAAATTTTTGATTGATGCAAGTGTAGAAATTTTAGATATAAACGATGTTTCAGCAGAAAAAGTATTTGATGATTATTTCAATTATAGATTGCCTTTTGAAAATAAAAAAGAAAAAGCAAAGGAATTTCCGGATGCTTTTGTAACTCGTAAAATTAAAAATATTGCAACTGCTAATCCAACGAAACAATATATAGTCATAACTTCTGATGATGGTTTTTCTGGAGCACTAGCTGGAATAGAAAATCTGGATATTTATTCACAAATTCAAGAGTTATTAACGATGCTATCAAATGTTGGCAGTGATATGGTTGAAAAAATAAATAAATTTATTGCGAAAGAAAATTATAAGCTGATACTTGAAGATGTTTTAAAGAAAGTAAACATTATTTATGATGAAGATGAATACTTGGAATTCGACATTGACCATTTAAAAAATAATTCCGCATATCAATTTAATATAATAGATTTCAACAAAGAAACATCTGAATATATTATAGGATTAGAATTTTGTTTGGATGTTATTGGTAATTTTATCAAAAGAGATTTTGCTAATTCAATATTTGATGATGATGCCAATATGTATGTTTATGATGTTTGTGATAATATTTATGGAATTGCTGTCCCAAATATTTATGTGGAGGTAAGAATTAAAGTTGATAATGAAGAATTGATATATGATGGGATTGAATATTGTGATGATTTAAGAATCGATAGAGCATATTCATATGAATATTTAGAAAAAAATGTATCATCAAACAGATTGGAAAATTTAATAGCAGTTTATGATTAATAAAGTGAAAAAGTTTGAATTATTATTGTATTTAGCTATAGGGTTAAAATTTGTATAATTGAAATATGGAGGTAAAATGAAGTCGGTAACTCAAAGAATAAAAGAAATAAAACAGCCAACGGGTGGGTATTTAAATCCTAAGGAGTTAGATGTGATTGAATTACAAGATGGTGTTGAATTAAATATAGAAGAAAATATTAGTGCTGGATTAATTGGTATGGCAGTTGATTATTTGACTAGATATATAAATAGTGGAAATTTAAAAGAGTCATTTAAAATCTCTTTAATGGGTGCTGAAAAAGTTGGTGAAACAAGAAAAGCCACTAAATTATTAAATGACATTAATGGTTTGGATGAGGTATCAATTATAAATGCATGTAAATTATGTGGTTACGATGTTTGTTACAGAGCAGGTACAACTTATTTTAAAAATGTTGATGAAATAAATCCGGATGAAAAAACAATTTTTAATATTAAAACAATGGTTAAAAGAGGAATAAATTTTTTTGAAAAATATGGACCAATCGTTCGAGATGGAATGACTTTTGCTGGAGGATACACATCTACAATAAGTGCTGGTGATGGAGATTTTACTACACAAGATACTTTGTGGGATTTTAAAGTTTCAAAAAGTGAACCAACCAAAGATCATACATTACAATTAATAATTTATTATTTGCTTGGAATTCATTCATATGAGTGTGATTTTACTAATATTGATAAAATAGGAATTTTTAATCCTAGAAAAAACATAATTTATCGATATGAAATAAAAAACATTCCATCAGAAATAATTAAAGAAATTGAAAACGACGTAATAGGGTATGGTAATGCCAGAAAAATAAATGTAGATAATGATATCATGACTGTCAATGATATTATGCAATATTTAAAAATTTCAAGACATATGGTAATGAAATATTATTCAAATTATAATTTACCTTTAAGAAAAGAAAAAAACAAATATGTAATAAGTAAAAATCATTTCTTTGATTGGATTGAAGAAATGAGGAGATTAAAAAAAGAACAAGAAAAACAACAATTTATTATTTTTATAGTTGCTTTGATTGTTACACTTATAATGTTATTTTGGATATTTATCATGATATAAAAAATAGAGTTTTTTAGATACTGATTTAGATACTTTAAGTGGTATTTTTGAAATTAGATACTATTTTAGATACTGAAAAAGTATCTTTTTTTAACGGAAATAGTGAGATTTTAAAGCCTTTTAATGGAGTCTAAAGCAATATAATTAAAAGAGTGGGAATTTAATGCATAAAAAAATTGCCCCCTGAAGAGGCCACGTAAAAGCATGGTCTCATTTTTTTGCTTATAAATAAAGGGTTAGCGACGATTTAATATTTTTGGTTATAACCATGAATTAAACTTATAATAGTTAGTTTGCTAAAGTTTGATATATCTTAAAATATTGTTAAAAAGCATATATATACGGTTACTTATCATATATATGCTTTTTATATTGAGCATATCTTAATATTGAATCACCAAAAATGTTAACAAATAACGATATTATAAATATAAGTTCAACATTCTCAAAAAAGTATTATATTGAGTTTGAAAATAAAAATAATTTACAAATTATAAATATTCATTTTAAAATGCTATGCTTTTAGTAGGTCTAGCTTTTTTTGTGGTATAATGATAAGTAAGAAATTACTTCGCGAAAAAAACATGTTATATATTGGAGGTTGTAGCAGATATGAAAAAACTTATAAAGCTAACGTCATTATTTATTTTAAGTATGTTTATAATGACCAATGCAGTTTTAGCTAAAGAAAATGTTTTGCCTGAAGAGAATACAGTATATTTTGAAGATGTTGTTAATACCGGAAAAGACAATGGATATAGCAAAAAAAATGATATTACAAAAGATGATCCGCATTATGGTTGGAAATTAGGAAAATTTGCAATAAGCGGTTTTTCATCAAAAAAGAAAGATAATAAAGGCAATTGGATTTTATTAAAAAATGTTGGTGATGAAATAACTTTATATTTTAATCTATCCCAAAATATCGATAAATTAAATGGAGATAAAAATTTATTTATTTCTGCAGATAAGAATGGATACGATAATGAGTTTAAAATTCAACCAACAAATTTTGGTAAAGGAACTTTGATTATTAGAAAAATAGATGCAACAGGTAATAAAAATGACCCTGTAATTTATACAAACTATCTAAAAGGATTAAAGGTTGGTGCTAATACAAAAGTCGAAGTTTACGAAGAAGGAGATTACGAAGTTGCTTTTAATTATGAAATAAAAAAAGATGGATTTGTATTCTTTAATTCTTATAATAATTATAGAATTAGATTTAATTTTTCTATTAGAAATGGTAACTGTATGGTATATCCTTTTGATATAAAAACAAAAGAAGAATTACGTAACACTTCAATTACTGAAAATGGTTTTTACATCGATTTAGCTAATTCTAAATATTTGGATGTTACTATTAAAAGAGAAGTATTAAAAGATGGTGCAGATGGACTTGTTGAAGATACGAGATATAATAGACCTGCAAAGTCTGGGGATGAATTTTTGGAAGAAGGAGTATATACGATAACAGTAAAAAACGTTTATACAAACGAAACAACAACTAAAAAAATATATGTTGGAAAAAATCCAGAATTAAAAGCTCATGTTCAAACAGGTAGATCTATTGAGAATATAAGATTATTAGTAAGCGAAGGCGCAAAAATTGATGAAGAAGGTAATTTGATAAATATTCCAAAAAAATACCAAAGTGAATATTCAAACATTGATGGAAAGGTAAATGGTGATAATAAAACGAATTATATTATACCAGCTACGATACTAATATTATTAGTTATAGTTTTTATAACTAGAAATATAAAAAAACAAAAGGATATTAAAGAATTAGCTAATAAGAAACTTATAAATAAAAAGAAAAATGGAATTGATCCAGAGGAAAAAAATGATGAAGTTAAAGAAAAAAATAAAAAAGATTAGCTATAAAATCACTGCATTAATTTTAGTAGTATCTATTTTCATGTGTGGATGTACTCCAGTAAAAAACAATGATCATAATATAAATGAGGAAAAAATTTCTTTTACTGGTTTAGATGATTCTCAACTTAAAGATTATGTAATTGAACATTTATATTCCGGTGTAAATGCTAAATTTACAAATGATGATTATACTATAGAGGAAATATCTACAGTATATATATCAAAAGAATATATCGAAGAATCAGAATATAATGCTAAATCAAATATTTATTTCGGATATACTCTTGATGAAATAGAAAAACGATTTAATGGAAAAAAATATGTATTTACTGTCGGTGACGACAATCAAACAACTGTAATTGAATTTAAAAAGTATGAAGAACAGTACAGAAAAATGTTAAATAACGTTGCTATAGGTTCTGGTGTAATTATAATTTGTACCACAGTTTCTGTGGCAACAGGAGGAACTGTTAGCATTGTATTTGCAGCTTCTGCAAAAACAGCTGCTGAATTTGCTCTTACATCTGCAGCTTTTAGTGGCTTTATATCCACAGCAATTGAATATTATAAAACTGGTGATTTTAATAAAGCACTAGAAAAAGGTGGATTAGATGCTTCTGAAAGCTTTAAATGGGGAGCAATAATTGGTGGTGCTACAGGTGGAGTTACTGAATATGTTAAACAAGTTAGTGCAGCTAAAAATTTAAAAGTAATGAGTAATCAAGAAAGAGGAGCATTATCTGAAGCTAGAGCACAAAAAAAATACGGTGGTAAAGATCAAGTATCATATTTAAATGGTCAACAAGTCCCAGCTTCAGTTCAAGGTGCTACAAGACCGGATTTAGTTAGAACCGTTAACGGCAAATTAGAAGCAATTGAAGTTAAAAATTATAATTTAGAAGGATATCTAAATAGAGAAAATTTATATACTGAATTAAATAGACAGGTTACAAGTCGTGTTAATAATTTACCTACAGGTTCTACTCAAAGAATTGTTCTAGATGTTCAAGGTAGAAATTATAGTAAAAGTTTGATTGAACAAGTAAAAGAGGGCATTTGGAATGCTTGTGATGACGTGTATCCTAATATTCCTATAGATATAATGAGTTAATAACTAATTAGTGAGAGGTGTGAAGTGGAAGATAAAGTTAATATTAATAATGATGATGTTGAATTAATTATTGATGGAGAAAAATATTATAAAATAGGCAAATATTATTTTAAGCCAAATAATTTTATGAAACCAATTTTCGAAAAAATTGTTGATAATTCAGAAAAAATTAAAAGCATGTTATATACGTGCCCATCCTTTATTGAATTAGTAAAAAATACTATACCAACTGAAGACTATAATTTGATATTGAGTTCCAGCGATAAAATAAAACTAGCAATAGGTTCTGTAAAATTAATGACTACATCTGATGGAAAGTTATTAGCAAATTTAGTAAATCCAAGGACTGGTAAAATTGTATCAAATATAAAATTAGAAAAAGTTAATTTAACTCCGGAAATAAATAACGCTTTAATAAATTATGGCAATCAGGTACAATTGGCTAAAATTGCAGAAGATATAAGATATGTTCAACTTGCAGTTGAAGAAGTAAGAGAAGGCCAAGAAAATGATAGGTTGGCTATTGCATATAGTTGTAAACAAAAACTATTACAAGCGATGGAAATAGATAACGAAAATTTAAAAAGAATTGCATTATTAAATGTTGTATCATCTGCAGAGGATAGTAGAAATCAATTAATGCTAAGTCAACAATCTAATGTTAGACTATTAAAAGAACAACCTAAAGATTTTTGGGGAAAGTTTTTAAAAGGAGAAAAAGAAGATTCAAAGAAAGATAAGAGAATTTCTGAACTAAGAGAAAATATGAACGCTTTGAACCTTGTATCCTTAGCTGAAACATTAGCATATCAAGAATTAGGTGAATATAAAGCTGCTAATATTTCACTAAAATATTATGGTGATTTTATTAATGAAACTTATTTATCGGATAAAAGTTTTTTAGAAAGATTAGATAGTTTAAATCCTTCTACAAAAAAGTATTGGAGCACTGTGTTACCAAATATAAATACGAGAATTCAATTATTAAATTCTGAAAGTACAAAAATGTTAAAGGAGGACATTATTAATGAAGAAAAATAGAAAAGATGGTTTTTGCGAGTGTGGTAAAGAACTATCACAAGAAGAAATTAAGAATGGTAAAGCAAAATGTGAGAACTGTATAGGAAAAAAAGCAGGTAAAGCAAAAAAAATATTTAATGGAGTTGCAGCAGTATTTACTAGTATTGCTGGAATAGCAATATTAGTGGTAACTAAAGGAAAAAAAGGCGGAAAATTGTAAAAGAGGTAGAAAAATGAAAATAATTAAATTAATGTTTCTGATGATTATAATGATAGTTTTTCCTATAAAAGTATTAGGAGAAACTGTAGATAAAGCTCCACCAGTAATTTCAAGTTTAAGAGCAAATAAAACAACATATAATGCAGGAGATACAGTAAGTTTAAATATAGATATTAGTGATGATATATCAGGTGTTTATCTAGCTAGTGTAATTATGGCTCCTAAAGATGATATTAATAATTTAAGTCAATTAATTTTAATTTCAAGAAGTAATCTACCAAATGGAACATCTGTTTTAACTGGAAATATATCTGCAGGTGCAAAAGAAGGAAAATATGTTATTAGAATGATTCAAGTTGGTGATTGGGCAGGCAACATAGAATATTTTATTAATGATAATGTATATACTGATCAAAATGCAAAACCTTTACCATATAAAAATATTGAAATAAATGTTACAAATAATATCACTGATAAAACACCACCTGTTATAAGTAATATTAAAATTAATAAAAATAAGTTTAATGTAGGTGAAACATTAAAAATAAGTATGGAAATAAAAGATGAATCTTCTATAAAATATGCAGGTTTAAGTGGAGACTATGGTCATGTTGGATTTAGTAACACTAGTGGTAATATATATGAAGCTGTAATTAATTTAAAAAAAGCAGGAGAATTTAAATTTTATGCTATAGAAGTAACTGATATATATAATAATTCAAGAAGATATGTATATAAAAGTGGTTCTGAAATAATATCTCCAGAAAGTAATATAATAAAAGATAAGTCCTTAGACATAGTTGTTACAGGTGAGGATGATAAAATTGCACCTACAATAAAATCAATAGAAATAAGTAAAAAAGAAGTAAAGTTACCAAGTAATCTTGAAATAAAAGTAAATTATAAAGATAATAAGCCAAATGATATTTATATTTCAAAGATAGAAATTTATAATGTTAAGACTAAGAAACAATCAAGTATTTTTTGTAATGAAGGAATAAGACCAGATGATTATTCACAAACATGTATAGTTAATCTTAAACAATATAAAGAACTAGGGGAATATTATATTGGAAAAGTATATTTAGAAGATAATTCAAATAATAAAAGTGAATATTTGTATGAAAATAATACTTTAAAATATTATTCTTTTAAAATAATCGCTGATACAAATTCAGATAGTGTATCATCAACAATATCTGATAAAGTAGATGAAGTTATTATAACTTCCAAAGAAGATGCAATAATATCTATAGATTCTACAAGAAATAAAATTATTAAAAAATCAATATTTGATAATATAAAAGGAACTAATAAAACTGTTATTATAGAATCTGATGGAATTCAATGGATATTTAATGGAGCATCAATAATAAATGAAACAAAAGATATAAATACAGAAGTAAACTTTTATAAGTTAGAAGAAAAAAATAATAAAATAACTAAAAAAATAAAAAAACCAACTTTAGTTGTTTCTTTTGCAAATAATGGATTACTACCAGGTAAATGTAAAGTAAGAATTAAAGCGGATTATGCATTACAACAGTATTTAGGTAAAGAAAAATTATATGTTTATTATTATGATGAAAAAGAAGAACAATTTTCAAATGTAGCAACAAAGATTAAGTTAACTAAAGATGGATATTATGAATTTTATATTACACATAATAGTACTTATATTTTAACTAATGATAAACCAAGTGAGAAATATATAACAAAAGATGATTCTGCTAGTAACCTTAATAAAGGTGATAATAAAGAAACAACTATAAATAAAGAAGATATTGATGTAGCTATAGAAAATACTTCAGAAGAGAAGAAAGTTGTTGAAACAAAAAAAGAAGAAAATAATTCAAATAGTTTAATCTATATAATAATATGCCCTGTAATAGGAATAATTTTAATTACTACATTTATAATAATATATAAGAAAAAATTAAAAAGAAAAATAAAAAAAGTGAGCAAAAAATAGCTCACTTTTTTATTTATTCATCATGACTTAATTTTAAACCAAAGAATCTTTCTATTTCTATTAAAGCATTTTCTCTAGAATCAGAACCATGTATAACATTTTCTTCTAAATTTTCTTTATTACCAAAGTCACCTCTAATAGTTCCTTCAGGAGCTTCATTACTCTTAGTAGGACCCATTAAATCTCTCATACCTTGAATAGCATTTTCACCATATACAAGCATTGGTACTACATAATCAGAAAGCATAAAGTTTTTTAAATCTGGATAAAATGGTTTATCTATTAAATGAGCATAATGTTCATCTAATACTTCACCAGTTAATTTTCTAACATCAAATAATTTAATTTCAAAACCTTTATCTTGTATTCTTTTTACTATTTCACTTGTTAAACCTTTTCTAACGCCATCAGGTTTAATCATAATATATGTATATTCTTTCATATTTCCTCCTCTTAAGAAAATAATAAATGTATTATCTGTTATTGTCAATAACAATTATTAATATTATCGACATAATTCTACAATATATGATATAATTAAATTAATAAAGAAAAGCGCTAGTACAGGCTTATGTTTATAAGTTTTGTGCTGGCGTTTTTTATATAGAAGTAAAGGAAGTGAAGTAATGAAAAAAATAAAAGTAGTAAGTATTATTTTATTAGTAGTAGCATTAATAATTCCAATTAATGTATTCGCTCATCCTGGAGGGTTAGACTCAAAAGGTTGTCATTATTGTAGAACGAATTGTCCAAAATGGGGGCTTGATGATAATGAATATCATTGTCATAGTGGTAACACATATACAAATTCTAAAGGAGAAAAATTTGATAAAGAAGGTAATAAGATTACTACAACAACAACGACTAAAAAACCAACTACTACAACAACCACAAGAAGAGTAACAACAACTATTACAAAGAAAGTTACTACTACAACTAAAAGTAATCCAACTACTAAAAAAAGTACTACAACAAAGAAAAATAATACTATGGTTAAAACTACTGCAAGAAAACAGGGGACCACAACTAAAGAAACTACTACTGAAGAAGTTAAACCTGTAGTAGAAACAACAACTACTAATAATATTAATCCAACAACTACAAATTCTAGTGAAGAAACAACTAGTGATGGTTCTTTTGTTGGGGGAGTAGTTACTATGGGTGCTATTGGTTTTGGAGCATATAAGTTAGGTAAAAGAAAGAAAAAATAACAGAAATTAATCTGTTATTTTTTTAATACTTTAAAGTAACCTCTATCTTTATTTTTTTCATCAATTATATCTTTAAGCATATCTTTTATATAAGTAGGTGTACTTCTAATTTCTAAATCTAAACCATCTACTTTAACATCATTAACTTTAGTATCAAGATTTAATTCGAACCATGCTGCAACTATATGTCTATGACAAAATTCATTACTATCTTCATAACAAAGTAGTATAGAATTATCTAATTGTTCATAAGTTTCTTTAGGGTCTAATTTAGATAAAACTGTTTCATAATATTTTTCTATATAATATCTATTATTTTCTAATTCTGGTATTTTACCAATGTTTTCATGCCATACATACCAAAAGTCTCTACCAGGTGCTAAACTAGGAAAACATTCACCTTCATAATTAGCATCTTTACCTTTATTTCTTGATATAGATACTAATCTATATTTATCAGTATTGCAATTATTATGGCTACTAGTCATAATCATAATATCACCATCCTTATACATATAATAACATAGAATTTAATTATTATGATATAATAAAATTAATGAGGTGATACTTATGAGTAGAAAAATAGTCGCTATTGGTGGCGGTAAAAATGGAAGAAAAAATGATGACGGTACATTTGATCCATATGAAACTGGACCAATGGATAAAGAAATAATAAAACTTACAGAAAAAGATAAACCTAACCTTTTATTTATTGCACATTCTCAATCTACAGAAGAAGCTCAAGATAAATATTTTGTTACAATGAAAAATGTTTATGGTGGAAAATATGGATGTGAATGCAAACATTTGAAAAGTAAAGATTTAGTTGATTTTAATAAAGTATCAGAATTAATTGATTGGGCAGATATAATATATGAAGGTGGAGGTAATACCTTAGATATGATAGCCCTTTGGAAAGAAACTGGTTTTGATAAAGTATTAAGAAAAGCTTGGGAAGACGGAAAAGTAATGTGCGGAGTATCAGCAGGTGCTAATTGCTGGTTTAAAGAATGCTCTAGTGATTCATTACAAATTAAATATGGTAAAGATCAACCATTAATAGGTGTAGATTGTATAGGGTTAGTAGATGGTCTTTTTGTACCACATTGTGATGAACCAGGAAGAGCTGAAAATGTAAAAGATTTATTAAAGAAAAGTTCTCAAATAGGATTATCAATATCTAATTGTTGTGCATTAGAAATAATTGATAATGAGTATAGATTAATAACAAGTAATCCATTAGAACTTAATATTATACCTTATGGTTTAAAGACTTATTGGGAAAATGATGAATATATTGTTAAAGAAATAGATGATGGTTTAACTTTTAAACCATTAGACGAATTATTAAGTAGAAAATAAAAGAGGTGAATTTTATGAACTTAACAATAAAAGAAAATGTTAAAAATGTAGAAGAATTTAATTTATTATATGATGCAGTAGGTTGGGGTGCTTATAGTGATGATATAACAAAAAAAGCACTTGATAATACTTTTTATTCAGTTAGTATTTATGATGAAGATAAAATAATTGGATATGGAAGATTAATAGGAGATACTATATGTTTTATGTATATTCATGATATAATGGTATTACCTGATTATCAATCTAAAAAAATAGGTACTATGATAATGAATAAATTATTAGAAAAAATAAATGAATTAAAAAAAGAACATCCAGATATTTTAGTATACTTAGGAGCATCTAAAAATAGAGAAGGCTTTTATGAAAAGTTTGGATTTGTAAAAAGAATAGATGCTGGTTTAGGATATGGAATGGTTTTAGATGAATAATATAATTAATAGGTGATTAAATGAAAAAAGAATTAGATAGAAAATATGCAAAAGTAATACTTAGTAAATGCTTTGCACCAGGTAATAAAAAGTTATTAATAGAATGTGTATCTGAAGATATGAAAGATTTTGTTGATACAGTTTATGAAGTTGCAAAAGAAATGGGTTATGAAGATATTAAGATTAAGTATGAAGATACTAAGAAAAAGATAGAATATATTAATAATACTAATATAGAAGACATAGAAATAAATGAATACTTAGATAGAAGTATATGGGATGAATGTGCTAAAGAAAAATATTGTATATTACATATTCATTCATACATTCCAACTGATATTAAAGTAGATCCGGAAAAAATGAAAAAAGCTACAGAACTTATGAATTCAACTAGACCATATTATAAGAATAATGCATTAAAATATGCTTTTCCTTGGTGTATAGTTGATTATCCAAATAAAGAGTGGGCAGATTTATTATTTGAAAATGATCCTAATTCATTTTATAAATTATATGAAGCTATTATTAGTGTTTGTATGGCGGATAAAGAAGATCCTGAAAAAGAGTGGGAAAGAGTTATAGAAAATAGTAATAAATATAAAGAATATATTAATAATTTAGAAGCTGATAAAATGCATATAACAAGTGATAAAGGTACTGACTTATATGTTGGTATGCTTAATAATTATAGATTCTTAAATATGGATAAAGCAGATGGATTAGGTAAAGGTTATATGGTTAACTTTCCATCTTATGAAATATTTACTTGTCCTAATTTTAGAGATGTTAATGGTGTAGTATATAATACAAAACCATTAATATTTAATAATCAAATAGTAGATAACTTTATGCTTAAATTTAAAGATGGTTGTGTTGTTGATTATAAAGCTGAAAAAGGAGAAGAACACTTAGCTAATTTACTTAGTGTTAAAGGTGCTGATAGCTTAGGAGAATTTGCTATAGTAGAACATGATTCTCCAATATCAAATACTGGTTTAGTATTTTATTCAACACTATTTGATGAAAATGCATCTATTCATTTAGCACTTGGAAAAGGTAATAAAACAGCAATGAAAGATGCCTCTAAATATACTATAGAAGAATTATATGAATTAGGTATTAATGACTCTGACATGCATGTAGATTTTATGATAGGTGATGAAACTACTAATATAGAAGCTATAAAGGGTAAAGAAAAGAAACTAATATTTAAAAATGGTAAGTTTATAATATAAAAAAGAACTAAGTTATCTTAGTTCTTTTCTTTATAAAATAAACATCTTATAAATATTATAGATAGTATAATAAAAGAAGGGAGTGCAATTATATACATAAAATAATTTTTAAAATTAATAATAATTTCAGGAACACTATTTATGTATTTTATTAAGTAAGTAAGAATTAGTGAAATAGATGATAAAGTATATAGTAATACTTTTTTTATTTTATTAGATATATTATATTCATTAATTGCAGTTTTTAAACTAAATGTTAAAAGACATGCTAGGGAAAACATATAAAATATCCATCTAAAAGCTAATATATTTTCTATATGTAAGTTACCTTCAGAGATTATTATTTTTTTTAATAATACATATGCTGGGTATCTAAAAATAGATGCCATATCATAACCATAACAGCTCATAATATAAAACATAACTATTATTAAAGATAAACTAGCTATTAAATAAAATATAAAAATATTTTTATTATGTTTTTTATTATTTACTATTTCATCTTTTTTTATAGAAAGTAAAAATAAAATACTAAAGGTGGTAACAGATACATAAAATAATGATCCACTAGTTAGTTTATCCACAGTATTATTAGTAAATATAGGTAATATATTATCAACTTCTATATATCTAAAAAGTAGAAGCTCTATAACAGATACTAATATTAAAGATATAAAGAATAATATTTGAAATACTCTAACCATTGTTTTTAAATCTTTAGATATTATTAAAATAGTTATTAAAGTAAAGGTACCTATAAGTAAAAAAGGAGTATATATTAAATACTTTGCAATTAAAAATGATATAAGAGAACCAAATATACTAATTAGGGAAAGTAGTATTAATATAATTATTAATATATTTAAGATGTTACCTAGTATATTACCGAATAAATATTTATTTTTTTGAAATATATTTAAATCACTTTTAGTATTATTTATTTTCATATACATAAATACTGGTATTAAACCTATAACTAAACCAAGTAACATTGCAATAAGTACAGAATTACTAGATATATTTATTAATATATTATCTGCCATTCCAAGAAATAAAGCTCCTATAGTAAGTGCAAATAACATACAAACTTGAATAGAAGAAATTTTATTTGTCATTATAATCACCTTTAATAATAGATTTAATAGTTAATTCTGTAGAGTTTAGTTTAGCTTTTGTTTTAATATTAAATTTTATATGATTTTTTATATCATTTCTTTTAATATTATATTTTTTAAGTTTTTTATTATAATGTTTATAAAATTTAGAACCATAGTTTAAAGTATCAATTTCATATTCTTTATATAACTTATCTACAATATTATTTATTAATTCATCTGTTTTCTTAGATACTTCTTTTTCTATTTCTTTAATTAATATTGTATCGTTAGTAAAACTACCATCACAATTATATTCAATTAAATCAAATACTAATTCATTATTTAAATATACAGTAGGAGTATTACCTACGAATTTTATTTTTTCTTTTGTTTTAGCAGCTTCTATTCTAATACTAGAATAACTTTCATTATCACACTTAAAGTTAATATAAGAATTGTTCGCTTCATTTTTAATTAAGTTGTAACCAAGTGAATCTTCATTATTTAAATAACCTAATAGTTTATTATTTTTAAATACACCTAAGTCACTAAACTTAATCTTAGCTTTTGGATCTGACTGAGATAAATTATCAATATTTTCACCTTCTTTAATATCACCAATTATTTCTAAAGAGGGGAGTATTACTTCTTCACCCTTATTAATTAATTGAGAGATAAATTCATCTAATGTAGTAATATTAGTTAAACCAGCATATTTAGATGATGTATATAAAGATGCTTTAATATTTTGTGATGGAATAGTTTCAAGTGGTGTTAATATTTTTAAAGTATTATATGCTTTAGTATCTTTTGCAATTAATATTAAAGAATCTTTTTCAGATTTAGCATCTCTTAGAAAATAATCTAAATAACTAAGAGGGTCTTTTTC
>JAEIGA010002816.1_pt1 | contig 27479 bp, 26 predicted proteins | sample 9270691 | NCBI WGS metagenome assembly JAEIGA01 (sample SAMN17057246, study PRJNA624740) | gut metagenome | biome: biome; isolation source: fecal sample | host: Bos grunniens | place: China: Xizang | collected 2019 | reverse complement strand
TGATTAAGAAGATTATCGAGGTATCTCGCCGTCCTGAGTTTGTAGGTAAGATTATCTTCCTTGAGAACTACGATATGGACCTTGCAAAGTTGCTCGTATCAGGTGTTGATATCTGGATGAATACTCCGACACGTCCTCTTGAGGCTTCAGGTACATCAGGCGAGAAGGCTCTCATGAACGGTGTCCTCAACTTCTCAGTTCTTGATGGTTGGTGGTGTGAGGGTTACAAGCCGGGCGCAGGTTGGGCACTCAAAGAGGAGCGCACCTACCAGAACCAGGAGTTCCAGGATCAGCTCGATGCTGCTACAATCTACACTCTCCTTGAGAATGAGATTCTTCCGATGTACTACAACCGTAACGGCAAGGCTTATTCAGACGAGTGGGTAGAGTGCATTAAGCGCTCAATATCAGAGATTGCTCCTCACTTCACAATGAAGCGTCAGCTCGATGACTATTACAGCAAGTTCTATTGCAAACAGGCAGAACGTTATAACCGTCTCGTTGCAAATGACTCAAAGATTGTGCGTGAGCTTGCAAAATGGAAAGAAGAGGTTGCTGCAAAGTGGAATGCAATCGAAGTTCTCTCGGTTGAGGGTGATGCGAACTTCCTCAATGGCGCAATGTCTGCGGCTGAAAAGTACAACGTGACAGTAAAGGTTGACGAGAAGGGCTTGGACAATGCAGTTGCCATAGAGTTGGTAGTTCTTGCTCCTGATGCAAAGGGTAACGACCAAGTATTCATGACTTATCCTCTTGAGGTTATCAAACGCGAAGGCAGCGTGTTTACATTCGGCGCAGAGATTGCACCTACAAACGCAGGTGAGTTCAAGATTGCATACCGCATGTATCCTAACCACGCAGAGCTTCCTCACCGTATGGACTTTGCATACGTTAAGTGGTTCGCTTGATAAGCGTAATATTATAATCAAAGAGGACAGCTTTCAAAAGCTGTCCTCTTTGATTATATAGTGGGAGTCTTTTTACTCACGTCTATTGCCGCCATTTCGTTGTTGTAGATATTCAACTCCAATGTTTCCATTATATGTCGCAAGGCAAGTTGTGCCCTTACCGAGTTTCCGGCATTGTCTATTGGCGGCGAAAATGCGGCGATACCGAAGATGCCGGGAAGAACACCGATGATACCGCCGCCTACGCCGGACTTGGCAGGGAGGCCAGAACAGAACATCCAGTCACCTGTATGCTCGTAAAAACCTACCGATGCCATGAGTGAAGTGACTTTCTGTGCCATGTTGTCAGTAAATATCCTTTTGCCGGTTGTTGGGTTATATCCGCCGCAAGCTATGGTTGCAGCCATAATTGAGAGCTGCTTTGCAGTGGCACCCAAAGAGCATTGACGCGTATATATGTCGAGCGACATCTCCGGATCGTCATAAATGCGGTTATAGCTCTTCAATAGCCATGCTATTGCACGGTTGTTGTGGTTGCTCACACTCTCCGACCTGTACAGCTCGTCGATTAGATGCACTTCACTGCCGCATAGTTCCGCAATGTTGTTAACGATTGCCTCCCACTTCCCGCGGCTGTTGCCCACAGGGCGAACCATGCTTACGGCGGATATTGCTCCGGCATTTACAAGAGGGGTAGAAGGATGTCCGCTTTCGAGCAGAATAGCCAAAATCGAATTGAATGGCATGCCGGTAGCATCGGCACCGATCATGTCAAGCAGCGTCTCCGAACCGTAGTCCTTGAGAACAAGGATGGTTGTCGCAACTTTTGATATCGATTCAATACCGAATATGAAGTCGCTGTCGCCGGCTGTTATTGTTTCGCCATCAGGCAAACATACCGAAATCCCAAAGAGACTGCTCTTTATATTGGCAAGATACGGTATATAGTCGGCGTTCTTTCCATCATTGTTGTTTCTGAATCTGGCATATGCGTCATTGACGGCAAATTCAACTTCTTCTTTGCTAATCCTTCTATCCCTATACATGGCTGTAATTTTTTTTATCCTTTACCCGTATGGGTGTATACGGTTCCTTTTACCTTTATGTTGCTCTCTATACTCAAACGCGATGTTGTCGGGTATTGCAGCTTGTCGAGCTCTGCAACAGCATCCTTTATGTCGCCAAGCAGTTGATCGGCCATGTCGCGGCTGAATCCTTGTCTGACGACAATTCGCATGACAATGGTCTCGTCGAGTGTTGCCGGCAATGTGTATGCCGGTACCATCCAGCCGTTCTGTCTTAATTTGTCCTGCAAGTCATAAAGCGTCCATTTACACTGCTTTGAATGCTCTTTCTTCATCTCCCAGATGAATAATGGATTTGTTACTTCCGTGCTATAGTTCCTGAATGGTTTCATCTTTCCTATCTCGCTATGCAGGTATTTTGCAACCTCCATTGAGTTATGCTGTATTGCCTTATAGCCCTCGAATCCCAAACGTATGAACTGGTAGTACTGTCCAAGAATCTGCGCAGCAGGACGTGAGAAGTTCAATCCGACCTGTGTGACTTCTGCACCAAGATAGTTTACGCTGAATGACATGTCTTCGGGAAGGAACTTCTTGTCTTTCCATATCACCCAACCGAGACCGGGATATACAAGACCATACTTGTGGCCGCTTGTGCTTATGGAAAGGACCCATTTAAGCCTGAAGTCCCATTCGAGTTCCGGTTGCAGGAACGGTAGAATGAAACCGCCCGATGCTGCGTCGACATGGATAGGAATATCATAGCCGGTCTTTTTATTGTATTCGTCGAGTGCTGCATCAAGTGCCTTGACATCATCGTTGAGTCCGGTCCAGGTCACTCCCATGATAGGTACGACGCAAATGGTGTTTTCGTCACACATGGCTATTGCCTCTTTGGGACAAAGTGTCAGATTCTCGGCGCTGAGAGGTACTGTGCGCATCTCAATCTGCCATAGTTGGGCAAACTTCTCCCACACTACCTGATAGGCCGATGATATTACGAAGTTTGGCTTGTCGCATGGTTTGCCTGCTGCCATTCTGCGTTTTTTCCAGCGTTGCCATGCGGCCACACCGCCAAGCATGCATGCTTCACTGGAACCAATACCCAAGGCTCCTGCTTTCCATTTTGCCTGTTCGGGTGTGTTCCAGAGATTTGCAATTATGTTTATACACTTTGCGCACATCACTGCGACACGAGGGTATTCCGTCTCGTCGATGTAGTTCATTGCAATTGAATCGTTCATCAATCTGGTGGCATACGGATCCATGTATGTTGTCACAAACGTGGCGAGGTTCAGGCGTGGCTGTGTCTGTGCAAATGTCTCGTCCTTTACCATGTTATAGGCAATCTCGGGATTTGTAGGGTGTTGCGGGATTCTGTCAACAGGTGCACTTTTCAGCATCTCATCTGAACCGAAAACAGGCTTGTCTGCAGTTGGCTTGCAATCTTCTTGTTTCATGATAATGTAATTTAATTGATTTGTGAATTTTGTTTGTTGGTTTATTGCTTAAACATTGAATAAATTGTTTCGGTTCGTTGATTTGTATTTTTTATGATGTTGCAACATTTGTACCGCTTGCTTTGTTAAGACTTTGTTTTTTAAATCTTATCAATATGAAAAGTATCAGTACAGGAAAGGGTACAGTCTCTCTTTTAGTGTTGCTTGGAATATGGTCGGTTTCTGCGTTGACCTCATTGCCGGGCCTTGCGATATCCCCAATATCAGAAAAACTCACCACGATATTTCCTATGGCCTCGCAACTCGATATACAGTTGCTCACAACATTGCCTTCGATGTTGATAGTACCTTTTATATTATTAGCGGGTTATTTGAGTGAAAGAATCGGTGATATCAAATTGTTGTACATCGGTTTATCTCTGTTTCTTTTATGTGGTGCATTGTGTTTTGTATGCCAAAATATAACGCAGCTCATAATTCTGAGTGCCATGCTTGGTGTGGGCGCAGGAGTAATTGTTCCTCTATCAACCTCACTTGTCTCGAGGTTTTTTTCGGGTGAGCAACGTACCAGGCAGTACGGTAATGTCTCTGCAATAAATAATTTGAGCCTTGTTGTTGCTACTGCATTGGTAGGGTGGCTTGCCGATATACAATGGCGTTTGCCGTTTATCGTCTATCTGCTGCCGTTGTTTTCCCTTCTTCTTGTTCCTGCAATAAGCAGTGGCGAGAGAGGAATAAAGGATGATGTTGTCGCTGTCGCGGAGAAAAACGGCAGCGTATCATATTGTCGCCTCTTCAAGTATATGCTCTATTATCTGCTTATAACTTATCTTGTGATGGTTGTGAGCATTGACCTGCCGTTCCTTTTGGGAAGCTATGGTTATGATAGTGGAGTTTCCGGCATGTTGATTTCCCTGTTTTTCCTGGCGATGATGCTTCCAGGGCTGTTCATCAACCGTATACTTGCTGTTCTCGGGCATAGCGTGCTGTTGTGGGCCTTGCTGTTGATAGGTCTTGGACTCTTGGATATATACCTTTACGATTCTATTCTTGCTGTGATTATAGGATGTGTGGCTACCGGTTTCGGATATGGCATGGCGCAGCCTTATGTGTATGATATTACTGCTTCACTGGCATCGGCATCAAAGGTCACTTATGTATTCTCTCTTCTTATGACGATGAACTATGTGGCTATCGTTGCTTCTCCATTTATTACCGATGGAATCCAACATATTTCCGGTGTGAAAGGGGAACATTTTCCTTTCTTGCTCAATGCTGTTGCTGCTCTTTGTGCTTTGGTACTCCTGTTAGTGATGCGCTATATACGTAAATGAATCTGTTATGAACAATTATGGTAAAGGTTCCTTGGCTTTATTTGTGGCAAGGGTGTTCAGCGGATTGAATGTAAATGCTTTGGGGTATTTGCTCCCTTTGTGGATTGCTCCGCTGGGATGTGTGACGTTGCGTCTGCTGTTCGGAGCCGTTGTGTTCTCTCTGGCATCGATATTCGCAAAGCCGGAATGTGTCGGGTGGAGTGACAGAGCAAAGCTCATACCATTGGGTGCGTTGGGTATATTCGGATATATGTCGCTCTATGCGTTGAGCATAAGCTATACTACGCCTGTAAATTTTGCAATATTCAACGCTATGCAACCATTGTGGGTTGTTGTTGTCTCTGCTGTCATCTATCGCACGAGTGTGGACTCACGCAAACTTCTTGGGCTTGCTGTCGGATTTGTCGGGGCAGCGCTTTGTATTCTTTCGGAACCGGATGTCGAGGTTGCCAGCAATCCGTTGCTGGGCAATATGCTTGCGATAGCTGCGTCTGTAATATATGCAATATATCTTGTGCTTTCTGCAAGATTGGTCGGTCATCTTGCAAGCATTACAATCTTGCGCTATACATTCTCTTCGGGCGCTTTTATGGCAACTCTTATGAGTTGGCTTTTCGGATTCGATGCTCTGATGTTTGAAGGTGATTTCAGTATCCGTCCTTTCCTCACTCTTCTGTTCGTACTGATTTTTCCTACTGTCGTGACCTATTTTCTTATACCTATAGGGCTGAAATATCTCAAAAGTACGGTTGTGGCATTGTATGGTTATGTGACTCTTGTAGTGGCATCTGTCGTTTCGTTTTTAACCGGTGCCGACCGGTTTGAGCCTGTGATACTTTTGTCGCTTTTGTTGATAGCTGCCAGTATTTATTGGGTAGGGACTGCGGAAGATGATAAGAAGCAGGCTGAAAACAGTGTGTCTTGAATGTGATTTTTTAAAAGACGATTCAAAAAAACAACCGATTTATAAAAACTTTTCTCATTATTGATTAAATTTGCAAATTAAGCAACTGTTTACTTTGCATTTGCGGAGTATAGGGGGAATCAAGACGGTTTCCAAGAACTGTCCGTGATTATTACGGGATATCCGGCAGTAATTATTGATGATGTTATTAATTTGTAAAAACAGTTTAATTATATGAGGAGGATTATATTATTGGTTCTTGCGGTGTTTGTAACCTTGTTTTCGTTTGCAGCACCTGCACGTAGAATTCCTGTAAAGGTAAAGCAGTCTGACGGCACAGAAATGTCCGTCGTGTTGAATGGAGACGAATCTTTTCATTTCTATTCTACACTCGATGGAATTCCTCTTGTTAAGGAGATTAATGGCGATTTTTCATATGCAAGATTAAACGAAAACGGAGATTTCGTCTCTACAGAACTGCTTGCACATGAAGTGGAAAACCGTACACTGTTTGAAGAGAGTCTTTTGGAATCATTTGACATTGATGCGGTGAAAGAAAAGACAAATTCACTCTTTATGGAGCGCTCTGCATCTCATAGAGCAGCGATGAGGGCGGGTTCAAGTATTGCACCTCTTGGAGAAATCAATGTCGCTGTTGTTCTTGTCGAGTTCAAGGACTGTAAGTTTACCTATACAAAAGATGATATAAATAATTTGTTGAATGCAAAGGATTTTGTGTATAACAACCCGATTGTAAACACAATCGGTAGTGCGCGTGACTATTTCATAGCCCAGTCTGACGGAAAATTCCGTCCGAACTTTTTAGTAAGCGATATTGTCACTCTGGACAACAACATGGAGTATTATGGCGGCAACAATGCCTCGGGAAGTGACAAGAAACCTTCATATGCAATAAAAGAGGGTATCAGAAAAGCTGATGCGACATTTGATTTTTCAAAATGCGATAACGACGGAGACGGTGAAGTGGAGTTTGTATATTGTATATATGCCGGCTACTCCGAATCGTATGGTGCCGATGCAAATACAATATGGCCTCATCAGTGGCAATTGAGTTCTCAGGCCGGTACAATAACTGTAGACAATGTGAAATGCAATACATACGCTTGCAGTGGAGAACTTGTCTATAGTCAGGAATATGAAGCGCAGATAGGTAAGGTACTTGCCGGTATAGGCTTGATTTGCCATGAGTTTTCTCACTGTCTTGGCTTGCACGATATTTATGATACTGCAAATAATGCAACAAACTGGGGAATGGATTTCTGGGATGTCATGGACCAGGGCGGATATGCGGCCGAAGGATATGTTCCGGTAGGTTACAGTGCATATCAGCGTGATTTCTGTGGTTGGAGAGAGCTTGTTGTACTCGATGAGAAAGGGTATTATTCAATGGAACCCTTGACAGCCGGTGGTATAGGATACAAGGTTGTCAATGATGCCAATCCAAATGAATATTACATACTTGAAAACCGCAAGCAGGAGAAATGGGATACTTATCTCTTCAATAGTGGTATGCTTGTTGTACATGTCGATTATGATAAATCGGCATGGGACAGCAATGCAATTAACTCAAAGAAGGGACATCCCAGATATACTTTGATTCCTGCCGACAATGAGTTACTGCCATATACAGGCAGCAATCAGAAAGAGTTTGTAGCAAGCCTTAAAGGTGATGTTTGGCCGGGTACCACAGGTAACACAATGCTTACTGACAATTCAACTCCTGCAGCAGCAGTATACACGGGAGAATATATGAAAAAGCCTATTGCCGACATCAAGTATCAGAACAACGTCATCTCTTTCCTTTTCAAAGCCGGTATGTTTGATTCAGTCCCGGAATCTCTTGAAGCGCTTGAGGTGACTGAGAACTCTTTTGTGGCAAAATGGGAAGAGATTAAGACTGCCGACCATTATATTGTTGAGCTTTATTCTGTAGCAGAAAATGATGAAAAGGTTCTTGTGTCTTCTGCACAGGCCAATTCTACAAGTTTTAAGTTTGATGGACTTGAAGGAGGTCTCAAATACTCTTTCCGTGTAAAGGCTTGTGATATTTTAGGAGAATCGGATTTTTCGCAATACTGCAGTGTCAATACACTTCCGACCTCGATTGTTGATATCGCTGTTTCCGATGCGATTGTAGAGGTGTTCACATTATCGGGAATAAAGCTTTACGAAGGGCGTAGAGAGGGTATTCCGAATCTTCCCAAAGGCGTGTACATCTTAAAACAGGAATCTTCTTCTGTTAAGGTTCTTGTAGAATAATTAGTTTATATAACTTGACAAATGCGGACGACCCCATTTTTTGGGTCGTCCGCATTTGTTGTAGGAATGAATGATAAGATAAGACTACAGCATGTAAAGTTCCTGATACCTGAGTTCGCGGGGAGTAAATAAGAACTTTGAGCAATACTGAATTTACTTTTGAGTCATTTCTTCTTTTTGGGGTATAAAAAAGTGAATGGATGTAACATTTGTGAAGGTGAGAGCAGAAGGCCTATCGGATAGATAGCAGAGGAGTTGTTCTTTTGTTGCTGTTTTGTTTTACACGCATGCTGATGCCACCTTCAGTTGCTATTATTTTAATCCATATAGCCGGTTTTCAGGAAATCTTCAAGACAATTACAATTGACTTCCTTTGTTTCCTTTTGATATTCAATATTTTGTGCTGTTTTTAACCTCATGAGAATCTAAAATTTCTCATAGTTCTGTATTTATATCGGAAATACAGGATTTTTACAGACAAATATTGACATTTGATGCCGGAATATGCTGATGTTCATTTTAGCATGATAGCGATTTTATAAATATTCGCTTTTTGATGATTTTAATCTTTGAAATTCTGTTTTACAATTGTATCTACATATGTAAATATTGTAAATTGTTTTAATAACACTTGTTGATTGATGAATGTTGTAGAGTAGTGTGTTTCATCTGTAATTTAGGTGTGTAACGAAGTGTTTTCAATTAGTTACAGTTTGCTGCAGGGTTATCAACATTGAGATGTCAACAATGTGAATTCTCATATTCATTTTATATACAATTCGATTTTATGGTTATTAAATAATTAAAAATCAGTAAATTGCATGGTGTTTTGTGATGCGTTTTATAATTTGTTGTTTGGTGATATGTATGCTGTGTGCCAATTATTGCATATTATACATTATTTAAAAGATTTAAATATTGAATAATCAGCGAATTATGCGTATTTGTTAATCTGTTTTGCATGAATAAATCCTTTCTTTCTGATTATTCTTTATGCTCTCTTATATCTGATGTTGCGAGTGCCGGATTGTCGCCTTGTGACATTTGGTTACTGTGTCGTGTTGTTTAGATATGTAAATTAGCGTACGTAGTGAAAACTCTGTTTTGGTATTGTGTATGTGAATTAATTTGTTTAATTTTGTCGTGTATTCTATTGTGGATTAATGTAAATTACAAAAAGTGTATAAAATCATGAATGAGCGCGAAAGAATAGAATTGCTGATGAAATCATACAATCTCTCTCCTTCACAGTTTGCCGATCGTACCGGTATTCAACGTGCTTCCGTTTCTCATATTTTGAGCGGACGCAACAAACCGAGTCTTGAGATAATGCTGAAGATTTACGATTCGTTTCCGGGATTGGATATGAAATGGCTGATGACAGGTAGCGGAACGGTTCCTTCGCCTACAAATTCTGCTCAAGACAATGTTGTACAGAATACCCTTTTTGATAATGGTGTGAATGGCAATGTTGTTCTGGATGTGCATCCTTCTTCTGTCGTACAGGAGTCGGGTGTGTTACATCAGGAACACACAATGCCTGTACAGGCCAAGCAGACATCTTCACGTCAGCCCCGTAAGCACTCGTCTGTGCGCAATGCTTCCATGCCGGCCGGCAATCTTGCAAAGAGTATAAAGGAGGTGAGGATATATTATACCGATGGAACATACGAAACATTGATTCCGGAGAAATCCTGAAAATGTATCTGTGTGCTTTTTTGTATAGGAATTTTATTCCAAATACAATATAATTCCATAAGAAATTTAAACAACTTCTAAAATTATGTTATCTTCGCGATAATTGTAGCATGATAACATTATAATAATAGTTGTATGAAAAAAGTTCTTGTCGATTTGACAATTAAAGAGATTAGGGCTGTTAATTCCAATTGCGTTCTCATGGTAATGGGGTGTGATATGCCTCTTCCCGACACTAAGCCGGGACAATTTGCCGAGCTGCGTATAGACGGCACCCCGAGTGTGATGCTGCGCCGTCCAATTTCGGTGCATAGTTTTGATGCCGGGAAGAACGAGATTGGTTTTCTTGTACAGATTGTCGGTGACGGCACACGATGGCTTGGCGCATTGAAGGTTGGCGACAAGGTAAACACCCTTATGCCGCTTGGTAATGGATTTACAATGCCGGCAGGTCCCGGAGCACGATATCTGCTTATCGGTGGAGGTGTAGGCTCTGCTCCATTGTACTATCTTGCACAGCAGCTGAAGGGACTCGGTTGTGATTTTACCATTCTTATCGGTGCCCGTTCTGCCAAAGAACTCTATCTGCGTGAAGAATACGAAGCGTTAGGCAGGGTTGAATATACTACAGAAGATGGTTCTGTGGGAGAAAAGGGATATGTTACCAATCATACTCTCCTTGGTGAAAAATTCGATTATATCTTCACTTGCGGTCCGAAGCCTATGATGCTTGCTGTTGCCGGATATGCGCGAAACAACGGTATTGCATGCGAAGTCTCGCTTGAGAACAAGATGGCGTGCGGTCTTGGAGCTTGTCTTTGTTGTGTCGAGGACACAAAAGAGGGGCATAAGTGTGTATGTACAGATGGTCCGGTATTTTCAATAGATGAACTGAAATGGTAAATACAAATGTTAAAATAGGCGGTCTTGAACTCAAGAATCCGGTTCTTACCGCATCGGGAACATTCGGCTATGGTATTGAATTTGTCGATTTTGTAGACTTGAACAAGTTGGGTGGTTTTATTGTAAAAGGTACAACTCTAAACCACCGTGAAGGCAATGCCTATCCGCGCAGTGCAGAAACCCCTATGGGTATGTTGAATGCAGTCGGCTTGCAGAACAAGGGAGTAGACTATTTTGCCGCAAATATCTATCCGCAACTCAAAGACATTGATACAAATGTGCTTGTAAATGTATCGGGCGCGTGTGTTGAGGATTATGTTGCCTGTGCAGAAAAGGTTGCTGCACTTGACAAAATTCCCGGCATAGAGTTGAATATCTCATGTCCTAACGTAAAGCAGGGAGGTATGGCCTTCGGTGTACAGGCTGCATCGGCTGCAGAGGTTGTGGCTGCTGTGCGCAAGGTCTATCCCAAGACTCTTATTGTCAAGCTCTCGCCCAACGTGACTGATATCACCGAGATTGCACGTGCTGTCGAAAGTGCCGGCGCTGATAGTGTTTCACTTATCAACACATTGCTTGGTATGGCTATCGACTCCGAAAAGCGCCGTCCGGTACTCTCTACGATAACAGGCGGTATGAGCGGTCCTGCTGTGAAACCGATAGCTCTACGTATGGTATGGCAGGTTGCCAAAGCGGTGAAGATTCCTGTAGTTGGCATTGGTGGCATTACTACGGGGGCCGATGCCATAGAGTTTATGCTTGCAGGAGCAACGGCAATAGAGGTGGGTACGGCCAACTTCATGAATCCGGCTGTTACAGGCGAAATAGTTGATTATATTGAGGATTACCTTGTGCGTCACAAGATGAGTTCTATTGACGAACTTATCGGTGCGCTTGAAGTATAAAGTCTGTTTGTGTAATTGGTGTTTCTGTCGATAGGTATAAATCGATAGACATAGACTTTATACAACAAAAAAAATAATAGGAGTTTAAACTCCTATTATTTTTTTTGTTGCTGGTACAATGACGTTAGTAATTACAAATGTGGTGCAGTTTTCTTTGGTTGATTACTTTTGTATATACAATTGTAAATGTAAATATTTTTCTTTCTATTTCAGAAGATCGGGGCGTAGAAGTTTTGTTCGCTCCATAGACTGCTCAAACTCCCATTGGCGTATCTTTGCTTCGTGTCCGGAGAGCAGAATGTCGGGGACTTTCCATCCATTATACTCGGCTGGGCGAGTATACACAGGCGGAGCAAGCAAATTGTCCTGAAATGAGTCGCTCAAAGCTGATGTTTCGTCCGAAATTACGCCCGGAATTAAGCGAATGACGGCATCGCATATTACCTCTACTGCCAATTCGCCACCTGTCAAAACATAATCACCAATGCTTATCTCTTTAGTTATCAAGTGCTCGCGTATTCTGTGGTCAATTCCTTTGTAATGCCCACAAAGAAATATGAGATTCTGCTTCATTGATAGCGAATTTGCCATTGGTTGGTCGAAAACCTGCCCGTCCGGGGTGGTATAAATGACTTCGTCATACTCTCTCTGGCTTTTAAGATGTTTTATACAGTTGTCAATAGGCTCAATTTTCATTACGAGTCCTGCACATCCGCCAAATGGGTAATCGTCGGTCTTTTTATGCTTATCTGTTGTATAATCACGTAAATTATGTAAACAAATTTCGGCGTATCCATTGCGTTGTGCGCGTCCCATTATTGATGAATTAAAAAAGCTTTCCATCATCTCCGGGAAGGTTGTAATTATGTCTACTCTCATATAAAATATAGTTTTGTAAATTCAAAATTCTGAATTATCGGCATTCCTGTTTCTTCTGCGAAGATAAGATTTTTATTTGAGAGCGACGGCATTATGATGCCGTAAACTTGAAAGCAGAATCGTTTCTATTTTTCCTAAAAGTGTCTTTCCCACATTTCGATATTTTTATCGGAATTTATTTTTGCAGCAAAAAATGAAAACCTCAAGAGGTCTAAGAAACAACAATCCGCTTAACATACGGCGGAACAGTACAAAGTGGAAAGGTCTTGCTGAAAAGCAGACCGATAAAGAGTTCTTTTGTTTTAAGGAAATGCGGTGGGGCTACCGTGCGGCTTTCATTACATTGAGGAACTATCGGCTCAGGCATGGCATCTCTTCGTTGTCCGGTTGGATTTCACGCTGGGCACCACCAATAGAGAATGATACGGATTCTTATGTTGCGTTTGTTTCAAAAAGAACCGGCATTGCTCCCGATAGTGAGCCGTGTATAAATGACAGGCATACGATGTGCTCTATTGTTGCAGCAATGTCGCAAATGGAGAACGGCACGCCTGCTGTAATGGATGATGTTGAAGAGGGGTGGCATTTGTCATACCTTTAAAGGCTGTTTAAACCGTTTTTTAGAGCATTTTGCTTTAAAAGGCGGTTTAATGCGCTCTCATAGCCTTAATAATAATTAAAAAAATTGTCGGGTTCGGTAATTTTAAGTAATTTAGCGCAGTATTAATAATATTAATAAGGTATATTAAATTTTAAACTGCAAGATAGATGATTGAAAACGACAGAATTATTAAAGTCAATGTGGAGGAGGAGATGCGTTCTTCCTATATTGACTACTCAATGTCGGTAATTGTAGCGAGAGCTCTGCCTGATGTTCGAGATGGTTTGAAGCCGGTGCATCGCCGTATTCTCTATGGTATGATGGAACTTGGAAATACCTCGGATAAACCGTACAAGAAATCTGCACGTACAGTCGGAGATGTGCTCGGTAAGTATCACCCACATGGTGACTCCTCGGTATATGGTGCTCTCGTGCGTATGGCGCAGGATTGGGTTATGAGATATCCGCTTATTGACGGACAAGGTAACTTCGGTTCGATAGACGGTGACTCTCCGGCAGCGATGCGTTATACCGAGGCGCGTTTGCACAAGATTGGCGAGGAGTTGGCACAGGACCTTTACAAAGAGACTGTTGATTTCCAGCCTAACTACAATGATGAGTTCGTTGAGCCGACTGTTATGCCTACGCGTATCCCTAACCTTCTTGTGAACGGTTCTTCGGGTATTGCTGTAGGTATGGCGACAAACATTCCTACACATAACCTTAATGAGGTTATAGATGCATGTGTTGCATATATTGACAACCCGGACATTGATACCGACGGTCTCATGGAGCACGTCAAAGCTCCAGATTTCCCTACAGGATGTGACATCTTCGGGCTTAATGGTGTGCGTGAGGCTTATGAGACAGGTCGTGGCCGTGTCATAATGCGTGCTGTTGCCGAGATTGAATCGGGTGCACAGCACGACAAGATTGTTGTGACTGCAATTCCTTATAATGTAAATAAGGAGGAACTCATAAAGGATATTGCCTCAATGGTCAACGAGAAGAAGATTGATGGCATTTCCAACATCAACGACGAGTCGGACCAGGCCGGTATGCGCATTGTTATTGATGTCAAGCGTGATGCCAATGCCAATGTCATTCTCAACAAGCTCTACAAGATGAGTTCTTTGCAGACTTCGTTCAGTGTAAACTGCATTGCTCTTGTAAATGGACGACCAAGGCTTTTGACATTGAAAGATTGTATCGGATGTTTCGTAGAGCACAGGCATGATGTTGTAATACGCCGTACAAAGTATGAACTTCGAAAGGCAGAGGAGCGCGCCCACATAGTAGAGGGTCTCATTATCGCTTCGGATAATATTGATGAGGTTGTACGTCTCATCAAGGCTGCAAAGTCTCCAGCCGATGCAAGAACTGCACTTATGGAGCGTTTTGCTCTCAGCGAGGTTCAGGCTGCAGCTATTGTAGAAATGCGTCTTGGACAGCTTACCGGCATACAGCAAGATAAGTTGCATGCTGAGTATGAGGAGTTGATGCGCAAGATTGAGTATTTCAATGCAATCCTTACCGATGATGAACTCTGCAAGAAAGTCATCAAGGACGAACTCATAGAGATTAAGGAGAAATATGGTGATGAGCGCCGTTGCAAGATTGACTACAGCGCATCGAGTGACTTCAATCCCGAAGACTTCTATGCCGACGACGAGATGGTTATTACAATCTCGCATATGGGTTACATAAAGCGAACACCTCTTACAGAGTACCGTAGCCAGAACCGTGGCGGTGTAGGTTCAAAGGGAAGTGATACGCGTGACAGCGATTTCATTGAGTATATCTATACAGCAACAATGCACAACACCATGCTCTTCTTTACACAGCGTGGTAAATGTTATTGGCTCAAGGTGTATGAGATTCCCGAAGGAAACAAGAACTCCAAGGGACGTGCAATACAGAATCTGCTCAACATCGATTCCGATGATGCTGTAAACGCCTTTGTGCGCGTAAAGACTCTCGCTGACAAGAATTTCATCGAGACACACAATATTGTGTTCTGTACAAAGAACGGTATCATAAAGAAAACAAGTCTTGAGCAGTATTCCCGTCCTCGCGCCAATGGTATCATAGCTATCACAATCCGTGAAGATGACCGTGTGATTTCTGTTGCATTGACCGATGGCGACAGTGATATAATCCTTGCCAACCGCAGCGGAAAGGCTGTACGTTTCAACGAGAACACAGTACGTGCAATGGGTCGCACTGCAACCGGTGTCAAAGGTATGGATATTGCTGAAGACGATGAGGTTGTAGGCATGGTTGTATTGTCAAAGAACGACGAGGCAGAACATAGTCTGCTCGTACTTTCGGAACAGGGATATGGTAAGCGCTCTGCAACAGACGACTATCCGACTGTTAGCCGTGGATGCAAGGGTGTGAAGACACTTCAGGTTACCGATAAGACCGGTCGTCTTGTAGCTATCATGGATGTAAACAATGAAAATGACCTGATGATTATAAACAAGTCGGGTATCACAATCCGCACATCAGTAGACCAGATTCCGGTTCAAGGACGTGCTACACAGGGTGTACGCATTATCAACCTTGGCAAGAAGAACGATTGCATAGGTTCTGTATGCAAGGTTACCCGAGAAGAAGATGTCGAGGATGTCGAAGTACAGGATATATCTGTAGCTGACACATCGCAGGCTGATGTAAACGAAACGCCTAACAATGAATGATTATCAACAACTTAAAACGAAATGATATGAAAAAATTAGTATTATCTTTAGCATTTGTTCTTGCTGCAACATTCTCGTTCGGCCAAGAACTGTCAAAAGAAGAATTGAAGCTCCGCAAAAAGCAGAAGAAGGCTCTCATGGGTGTTGTACAGGATGCCGAGGCCAATATAATGAGTGACCCTACAGCTGCTGCAAACGCAGTAAAGGCTGCTACATCAAACGAGCTTGTGAATACCGACGCGTATGTATGGTTTGTAAGCATGAGTGCCAAGAAGGCTGTTATGGATGAAGAGAACCGCAAACGTGCCGAAGGTGCTGCATTTAACGAAGCAAAGTTGTATGAGTATGCTTATGAATTCGGAAACGACATTGCGCAGCTTGAGAAATATGACAACATGCCAGATGAGAAAGGCAGGGTGAAACCCCGTTATGCCCAGGATATCATCATGTCTTACGCTCAGCAGTTCGGTCAGTTCTACAATGCAGGAGCATATTTCTATGGCAACGAGAATTATGCAAAGGCATACGACCTTTTCAAGATGTTCATAGATGCATCTGACAAGCTTTATCAGGCAAACATGATGCCCAAGGATACTGTGAACGTTCCGGTTGCTGCATATAACATGTCACTATGCGGTATGCAGATGAAGGATTACGACAGAGTGCTCACTCATGTAGATATGGCTCTTGCAAATCCTCAGATGGCACCATCGGCTTTCCGTTACAAGACTGTTGCATTTCTTGAGAAGGGGGATACACTAAAGTGGCTCGACCTTTGCAAGGAAGGTACTGTAAAATATCCTTCAGATATCTATTTCCACCAGTCACTCATCCAGTATTATGATTCAAGGAATGAGAATGACAAACTGGGACTTCTTGCCGATGAACTTATGGCAAGCGACCCGTCAAATCCTCTTTTTGTCTACCTCAAAGGTTACATTGCACAGCAAAAGGAACTTCTCGACGAGGCTATCGACTGGTACAAGAAGACTCTTGCAGTTGACCCTAACTACGAGACTGCACTTGCCAACCTTGGACGTTGCTACCTGCAGAAAGCGCAGGCATACAGCAGCGAGCAGTCTTCTGTAAAAATCACAGACAAGAAGAAACTTGCTAAAGACAAAGAGATTCTGAATGGATTCTATATGGAGGCAAAGCCTTTGTATGAGAAGTTGCGTACCATTGCTCCCGACCGTACAGATTATTGGCTTAATGGTTTAATGAACTGTTATTACAACCTCAACATGGAGAAGGAACTCGAAGAACTTCAGAAACTCCAGGAGTCACTCGGTTATTGATTCCTATATAATAACAAAAAATATGGCGGCCTGTTGGCCGCCATATTTTTTATATGTAAATTATTTGAGTGTGTTTCCCGGATATTGTTCAAGAGCCTTGCCAAGCAAGAATATCGCACGTTTAAGGTCTGCCTTGTCAATGGCATAGGCTATGCGTACTTCATTCTTTCCATAACCCTCTTCGCTATAGAATCCCGATGCGGGAGCCATCATTATGGTCTCTCCTTCGTATTCAAAATCGGTGAGGCACCACTCGCAGAACTTGTCGCTGTCGTCAATAGGCAACCTTGCAACAGTGTAGAAAGCACCCATAGGAATAGGGGAGTAGACTCCCGGTAATTTATTGAGTTCATCTACAAGGCAGTTACGGCGTTCGATATACTGCTCATATGTATTTATTGCATAGGAACGTGGAGCATCGATAGATGCTTCTGCAACAACCTGCCCCAATAACGGTGGACTAAGCCTTGCCTGACAGAATTTCATAACCGCTTGACGCACAGCCTTGTTTTTTGTTATCAGCGCACCAATCCTTATGCCGCATTCGGAATAACGCTTTGAAACAGAATCAATTAAAACAACATTATCTTCAATGCCTTCTAAATGGCATGCTGAAATGTATGGTGATCCGGTGTAAATGAATTCACGGTAAACCTCGTCGGAGAACAGAAACAGATTGTGCTTCTTTACAAGGTCACGGATGCGGTTCATCTCGTTACGGGTATAAAGATAGCCTGTAGGATTGTTCGGATTGCATATGAGTATTCCGCGTGTACGTTCATTTATCAACTCTTCGAAACGTTCCATCGGAGGCAATGCAAAAGACTCGTCGATAGTTGAACGTATCGGGCGTATTACGGCACCTGCAGAAATTGCAAAAGCCATATAGTTTGCATAAGCCGGTTCGGGAACAATGATTTCGTCACCGGGGTTCAGACATGTAAGAAAGGCAAACAGCACGGCTTCGGAGCCTCCCGAAGTCACGATTATATCATCGGGCTTCAGTTTTATCTGGTACTGGTCGTAGTATCCTACAAGTTTCTCACGAAGAGATAGAAAACCGTCACTTGGACTATATTCTAAAATCTTCTGGTCAAATTTCCTTATTGCATCAAGTGCAACATCGGGAGAATTAAGGTCGGGTTGTCCGATGTTCAGATGATATACCTTTATGCCTTTTTCTTTGGCTGCATTCGCGTACGGAGCAAGTTTGCGTATTGGTGAGGAAGGCATTAGTACAGCTCTTTCCGATAATTGTGGCATGATTATATTTGATTTTTTGATTTCATATTAATTAATGACTGCAAAATTACAAAAATATTCCTGTTCATGCTAAATATGCGATTATAAATGCTTTCCTTTAATCAAGCATATTTGAATGATAATAAATATTATGCATACTTGCGGTACAATACGAAACCAATCAAGATTGCCACTGTTATAATCTTGATAATCATACGAATAAACCGATAAGTGCCGTAATACATAGGTGACAAATGTTAATTTTGCGACAAATATATATTAAACATCGCTATCTTCCAAATAAAAATGTAAATATCGTCGGGGGAGTTCATCCCCCGAACCCCCAACGTTCGTAATTCCGAGAGTCTTGTTCAAACATGCACAACTCTCCAAACTTCGTTTGTCGCTTATGAGCCTGTTTTCACACTCTGACTGAATAACGAGCCGTCATGTGTGGCGAATTACTGCCGTAATTCTCCACTGCACGACTGCAACTCCGTTGCAGTTAGCCGAGAAATGCCGTGCTTACATGAGCCTGTAAGTCCTTGACTGACAGCGACGCTGTCAGTTGGCGCATATTACCGAGAGAATGCGCCAACTGAATCCAAGGCGGAGCCATTGGGAGCACCAAAGGCTCGCCGAGTGTAAGCGTGTGCAGAAATCACCTCGCGGGGCGTACAAAAAGCCATTCAAAGTCCGAATGGCTTTTTATATCATTTTTGGGGGATTCGCATTGAGCGACCCCAAAAAATACAATGGAGACCACTTAGAGCGGTCTCCATTTCAGGGCAGTGATACTGCCTGTGTTTATAGGGATTATTACTAACTTTCAGCAAGGCGTTTAGCTAATTCAGCTGCAACAGCATCCTCAAACTCCTTTTGTTTCTTTTCCTGAACTTTCTTCCTCTTCTCTTCCTCTGCTTCCTCTTGATGTGCCTTTACGCGCTCATCGAGGTGCTGAACGTCAACGAGGTCCAAATACTCTTCCGTTCCTGTGTCGAAGTCCTCGAGGTCCATGCCGTCAGGTGGTAATGGCTCATGCTGTGCCATTTGTGTATTAATCGGCAAACCTTGAGAAGCACGGTCGAGTACCTTGCGGAGTGATGTTGTCCTGTTGGGGATATGCAATGGTTTCTGACTATGGCAATCCCGAAATTTAAAGTCTTTCATTCTCATATTAGAAAAGTGTTATCGGTGTACTATACTTACTCATCGGTCTCTTTGCTTTGATATCGAATAACAATTGTGCTTGGAAATGCTCATTCGATGTGTTCTGAACATTCTCAAACATGAATATCCTATCGAAATCCTCGCTTTCAGCATGGATGAAATCGGTAGAAAGCACAGGCGGTCTGTTGAACTTGCGGAATACATTCCAATTAGCCAAAGAGTTGCGGAATTCTCCTGTAACGGTGGAATATGCTGCCTTGTACTCCTCATAGCGCGGATTATAGCCGAACTCTCTATCCTCTTCAATATTTCCATTATCGAGGTCTCTATCAAAGGACTTCATGATATTAAAACCTAACTCAATGCGGTGTGTTTCCTGTTCACCAAGCCTATCGAATGCTGGAATATAATAATCCAACGGGTCGTGCTTGAGATACTGACGCTCGATGCCTCCAAAATATCCTGTACGTGGTGTAATCGACATAATTGTCATGATGACACCGTCTTCCTCAAAGATGCGTTTTGTGCGGAATAGGCGATTTCCACCAACAGCACCGCCTTGACCTGTCAAAGTACCTTGCGGACTATCTTCGGTCGATGCAGAAGTCTGAAGAACAGCACCAATACTTATGGGTGACTTAACACCACCGAGATACACAGGACGCATAACTCGCAAGTCGGAAACCTTGACACCGTGAATGCTGTGCATAATTTCAACGTAACGAGTACCACCGCGATTGATAGACTCGCGAACGCCTTGCAACTGCATGGCCAAACGTAGCTCATTAACCGTGAATGGCGTAGCTTTAATGCCTTGAATATCAGCAACATCAAAATCAATTCCACGATGACCTACAGGCAAAATGGGCGCAAATGAATGAGTATAGCTCGCCTGACTTGCACCTAAAATAGCTGCATAATTATCCTCTTGACCAACCATTGTAGAAGGGTAATACTCTGCAGTAGTTACCTCATCAATGGAACCTTGATTTGTTCTTTGATTAAGAAAGACATAACCCTCAATAGGTGAGGTGGCACTCAACGAAATCATCGCATTCGTCATGGCGGATATGTCACCACCTGACAAATACACATCGTCTCCGAATTGTGGCTCAGGCAAAGCAGAAGTGAAATAGTCACGCTCATAGTTACGAGTGCGCAACTTCAAAAGTTCATGAACAAAAGTACCAATGGAAAAAGTTACATTCTCGGGAAAATTAATAGGCAACTCGGGCTCTACATAAGAAACGTTGGTTAAATCATCCAAAGGAATTTCACCAAGATTCAAAGGAAACACTACTTCAGGCTCTATTTGGTCACGACGGTACCAATCATTCCATATCTTGAGATAGGCAAGAAAATTGAAAGCAACGATACCAGGGCAACCCAATTCTTCACGAGTCAATGAAATGTATGCATCATCAGGCATACTCGCAGCGTCAACACATGGAAGTTTCAAATAATCCCACAGAGAACCGATTGAAATTTCATCCTGAGTAAATTCGGGAGGACTTTGTTCAGCAGAAGAGAGCATATCATCCCAATTAAAACCACGTATTGTGTAAAAATGTGGCAGAACAGGAACTTCGGTCATAGGTTTTCCAACACTCATGACAAACTTCTCCCATGTGGTCTCTTGACCGTTACGGGGTGTGATGATGCGATAGGGCACATAGAAAGAATGGAAATGCACATTAAAACGTGCCATAGCTGGAGCAGACAAAGGAGAAAAGCGAATATTGAACTCGATGTTCTCCTGGAAAAGGTCTCCGGCAACAACAGGCGTAGCCTGTACAGGAATAAGTTTACCTATACGCCCTGAAGTATCGTGCGTATGGGTGAGGTTGAAGTTGTTATAATACAACTTTCTACCTACAACATTTTTTGTTATACTCATGGTAAATAGTTATTTTACAAATGAATAATCAGTTAGTCCTCGGCAGTCATTGTCTGAACGAGTTTCTCATCGTCGAGCAACTCATAAAGAGAATACTGCTTGATGCCGAGAAGAGAATCCCATGAAAGTTTGTCACGAAGTGTTTCAACACATTCACGGTACTCGGCATAGGTGAGTGTACTTCCACAATAGGCACGCCACAACTCATGAGAAAAACCGTCAAGAACGCGCTGTCGGGTAACACGGAAGTGTTCACCCTTTCCTTGCTTTCGCACTTCTTGCAAAAAGGCGACTTGCGCATCTATCATGTTCGTGAACCTTTGCTTTTCGGTAAGATGCTCTTGCTGTGAATTGTTCTCTTTCTCGATAGTTGAAGAGTTCTTCAATGTACTTTCGTTTTTCATTTTTAGTTAAATTTTGATAATAAGATTCGTACTCTTGCCCGTCATAGTAGTATTTATCAGCACGGGCAATTTGCTGATATTCGGGAATGTATTTCTTTTGATAATAACGAGGAATCGGCACAATAAAATCATCTTGTTTGATAAAGTGCTCATCGTAACGAATAGCACGGGAAATAAATTCCTTGTTGCGGTCCAGCCAACGATGACCGATACCACGACCGCGACTCATGAGCCGAAAAGGGGGCTCAATATGTTCACGTTCATCAGTAGTTGCAATCATGTATTGTACCATATAACGCACCATTTGACCGTGTCCACCGTGCATAAGTTCTGCATCGCACTGACCTTTACGCCAAGTGAAAGTTAATAATTCACTCAAAAATGAGAATGGCTCAAGATTATCGAGTTTTGTGCCATGAAGAGCGATGGGGGTAAATAACAATAAATGGTAATGTGGACGGCCTTTCTTACCTCCGTATTCACCACAAACAATGTATCGCACCCGGATTTTGAACTCTTTATAAATATGAAACCTCAACCGTTTCATAAAATCCTGAAAATGGACCTTATTTAACGACATGTAAGGCTTACAATTATGTGTATATATTGGCAAGTGTTCATCGTCATATGTAATAAGGCAGTTGTAAACATGCATGTCGAAAGCCTCCTGTTCTGCACGGAAAGCCAATTCTGCAGCAGCCTTTTTACGGCAGAAATAACACTTACCACATGGAGTGTAGAAACCGTTGGGACGTTTCCTCATGTAAGGGCATTTTGTCATGAGGTAATAATCACCCATTCTGTGCCAATCCTTCAACATATCTTAAAAATTGATTCCACCTCGACGATATCGACGACCTCTGTATCGTCTTGTTCTTCTTCTTCTTCTCATAATAATTTGTCTTGAATTAGACGTAAAAACCAACGTGCAAGCGACAACCAAGAATCGCCGTCAGTGTCAAGACCAAAGTCTTTCAAAACCTTGTAACGTTCTTCCTTAGTCAACGATTCGAACTTTCTCAAATTGGTAAGGAATTGCTCACCGTCGACACGGTTACCCAACCTTTTTTCAAAAGACTCATATAACTTAAAAATCTTTTGATTGGTAAATCTTCCTTCACCGAGACCAAAGTCCGGTGCAAATTCTTCAGGATTGATACCATTCTCAGCACAAAAAGCCATAGTTTTGAAGACTGAAAAATAGGTATCAAAAATTGTCTTTTGTGCCTTATCCATTTCATGAGATTCGAGCCGGTCATAATACGCCTTTTGAGCCTTAACAAGAGATTCTTGCGCTTGCTTATAAAGTGTATTAGCACCTGACTCATCGACTTCTTGTTTCTTCTTGCGAACTTCTTGATAAAGCAAAGCATTCTCCAAAGATTCACGAACTGAAGATTGATAGGCAGAAAGAGGGGAGACCGCTTGCATACTTGCAGACGCTTGGGGCTGAGATGCATTCGCGAAAGGTCCGAGTTGCTGATATGCACGGGGATTGATTCCGGCTTCAGTTAACCTCTTCATCGTTTCAGCTGGGCTGTTATACTGATTCTGCATGTGCCACATCTTGGTGTTATAGTCATTCTGATACTGCATGAGTTCTTTATTCATTTTGTTCTGCTGATTTATACCAGCATAACCAATAGCACCGCCAATAAGAGAAGAACCAATACCGCCCAAAAAACTAAATATACTCATTTTAATTAGGATTTTTATGATTGTTGAACAAACCGCAGAGCCAATATATGACTCTCTTAAACCATTTAAAAATACTACTTTGTGTCTTCGTCATTTTGAACACCTCCTTTCAATTCAATTACTTTGTTTACTATACGCAACCATGTAGGTGAATAATTGTGTTGTGTGCGATAGAATAATTGTCGAACGCAACTCTTGTCAACTCCTATCTCATCAAGTTGCTGTGATATGGTTATGCGTCTTTTGATTCTCTCTTTATATAAAGTAACCCGAATGTCATCAATAGTCAACGCCATAAAAATCACTATACATTTGTTCCAAATTCAACAAAAGGAAATGCTCATGTTTATCGTTCAAACATTTTCTTAAATCTGTTAAAGATTCAAAATCAGAAAAGAATATAACCAAAAGGCGTTTCCAACAAATTTTATCCAATAATCGATAACAATTTGAATAAAGACAAACACATGCCTTAAGATTGCCATTAAAATATTCTGTGACAAAAGCACGAGCAACCCAATTGTTTAAAGTTTTAAATTTTTTCATAACTTAAATAAAAAAAGGAATAACTAATTGTATAGGATGACGACAGTGGATTAAAAGAGAAAGCAGTTCTACATCTACATCACAAATTTTTTTAAAAGGGCAATGTGTTTCATAACAATTACAGTTATAATAAGGGCAGATATAATCTATATCCGTAATCACCAAATCTAAAAATTTAACTTTTTGCATGATAATAAATATTATGTTTAATATAGTTTTGAAATTTACACCACCGTTGTATAAGTGACGGAATTTTGGGATTTTCAAGGAGACTGAATTTCGTATTATACATTAAAGTCAAATCAAATAATCTACTGCCTATGCAGTAATGACGAGATTTTCGATTTTTATATTTCACGCAGCCGGGAAAATTTTGTGTCGTTGAATTTATATTATACCTTTGAATAAAGACTCCTCATAAATAGATAATAACATGAAAATATATTCAGCACCTCTGCAAGGTTTCACCGAGGCTGTATGGCGGAATGTGCATAATGCTGTCTTTGGTGACATCGACGGCTATTATACACCTTTTCTTCGCTACGAGCATGGAGAGATACGCAGCAAAGATATACGCGATATCGAAAGAAAGAACAATACGGTTGAAAACCTTGTACCGCAGATTATAGCAGCAACTCCTAATGAACTGCATCCACTTATGGAGCTTTTATCCACAGAGGGTTACAATAAGGCTGATATAAATATGGGATGCTCCTTTGCGCTTCAAGTGCGCAAGAAGCATGGAGCCGGTCTCCTGCCTCATCCCGACATGGTTGCAACATTGCTGGATGCTGCTGCCACCTATAAGGATTTCACATTTTCAGTAAAAATGCGCCTTGGCTGGGCGAGCAAGGATGAATGGCGCGCGCTCCTGCCGATACTCAATAACACACCATTGTCACATATTACAATGCATCCGCGCTTGGGTATTGAACAGTACAAGAAAGGTGTTGATATTGAAGTTTTTGAGGAATTCATGAATGAGTGCAAGCATCCCGTAATATATAATGGTGATATATTATCGTTTGCCGACATTCAGCGTATAGCGACACGGTTTCCTGCACTAAAGGGAATAATGATAGGCCGTGGGCTACTTGCCAATCCTGCACTTGGCATCGAGTATAGCCGTGGCAGTGAACTGACTGTCAATGAGTTGTGCAGACTTGTGCAGAATATGCACGATGGAATGCTGCATGAACTCACACCTCGATTACAAGGCAATACCCAGTTTCTTACAAAGATGAAACCCTATTGGGAATACCTGCTACCAACTCTTCCCAAACGTCTGCGTAAGCCAATCCTTAAGGCAACCACAATTGAGAAATACCTGATTGCAGTGGCTAATGCATTGAAGGGGGATTGGTAACCATTGCTTTTGTCTCTTATGTTGGTGCTTGAATTTATTGTAGTTTTACAAACTCAATCTGTGCTGCACAGTCGTATCCTTCTTGATACAGGGCAAGAAGTTTGTTAACATCACGCTCCATGCGGTCAACATCAATGGGGCGCTGGGGACGGATAACGATGGCACTACCCTCCTCCTCCATGCACTCTACATGTTCTATCTGCTTGTTGTATATTGAGTTGCGAGCGCGGATGGCATCTTTGAGCTTGGGATATTTGCGGTACATGAAGAAAGGTACTTTTGTGCCTTTTGCCGGTTTGCGATAGCCTTTGTTGCGGGTGAGAACTATAACGGGTTGTGTAAAACCTTGTGACATGGCGCGTTCAACCGGAATGGAATCAGCTACACCTCCGTCGGCCATGGGGATGCCATCGACATATGCTATGGGGCATACAAACGGCAGACTGCTCGATGCCTTTACGATGTCAATCACGCGCTTGGGGTCATTCTTCTCCTCAAAGTAATTGGCCCGGCCGGTGAGACAGTTCGTTGTGACAACCTCAAGCCGTTCAGTGCTGCGTGACAAAGCATCATAGTCATATGGGTATATCTCTTCGGGCAGTTTGTGGAACAGAAGGTCAAAGTCCATGATGTTGCCTTTGGTCAGCAATTTGCCTATTCCAATGTAATTGTACTTCTCCATCATGTCGATGTTGGAGAACTTTGCTCTGCCACGTTGGTTCGACATATAAGAAAGCGCGTTGCAGGCACCGGCACTTACACCTATTATATATGGGAATCTGATACCGCGGTCCATGAAATTGTCGAGTACGCCAATGGTGAAGATGCCACGCATACCACCGCCCTCAAGGATAAGTGATGTCCGTTCTGTTATGTTTACAATTTTCCTACTCATGTTGCAAAAATACAAATTTAGATAGAGATTATGAACACAGACTGTGAAAAAAGAATCTATTTTTACTCTTATAGTTGAAAATGAAACAATCACTTTCAATTATGTGCGTATGTTGAGTTACGGTGTGCCTGTTGCATTAAAATATAAGAAATAAGATACGTATTGCTTCGTATTACATTATAATTTTCTATATTAGCAGACAGAATATGATAAACACCATTGATATTATGAAGAATATTTTGCTTTCACTTTTACTTTTAGTCTCTTTTGCATTTGTTCAGGCACAAAACAATGACAATGTTCGAAAGAGTGATGTTACAGTATATGAGCACGACTATATTGTGAAGGTCGGTGATATAGCTCCCGATTTCACTCTCGAAATGCTTGATGGCAAAAAGTTTACACTTTCGGAGCATCGTGGCAAGGTGGTGATGCTGCAGTTTACAGCCGGTTGGTGCGGTATCTGTCGCAAGGAGATGCCGTTCATCGAGAGTGAGATATGGCAGCGTCATAAAGATGACAAGGATTTTGTTTTGGTAGGTATCGACCGAGAAGAGACAAAAGAGCAGATACTGCCATTTATTGAGAAAGTAGGTACAACCTACCCTATTGCCATGGATACAAATGCCGATGTCTTTGCAAGCTATGCTTTGAGAAATTCCGGAATAACACGCAATGTCCTCATCGACCGCGATGGAAAAATTGTGATGCTCACCCGCCGTTTCGAAGATGCCGAGTTCAAGGCACTTGTCGAGAAGATTGACACAATGCTGGCAAAGTAGTATCTGTAAGTATATAATAAAAACAGAAGGCTGTGCAAATTTAGCACAGCCTTCTGTTTTATATTGTTCATAAGTTCAATGAGAGTGTAATTTTTTTTATCGGTGGTGTCTCTAAACAAAAAGCGTGCGAATTCAAGAAGTCGCACGCTTTTTGTTTAGAGACATATCTATTTACTCCTCGAAACCGTTAGGGTTGTTCTTCTGCCAGTTCCAGCTGTCGCGGCACATCTCCTCAATACCGAACTCTGCCTTCCAACCAAGTTCAGCCTCTGCCTTTGCAGGGTTGCAGTAGCAAGTGGCGATATCACCCGGGCGACGTGGCTTGATTGCGTAAGGAACGGGAACACCGTTTGCTTTCTCAAATGCCTTCACAACGTCAAGTACTGAATAGCCGTGACCTGTACCGATGTTGTAGATTGCTATACCCTTGTTTGCAACGATTGCTTTCAATGCTGCAACGTGGGCGCGAGCAAGGTCAACAACGTGGATGTAGTCGCGTACACCAGTGCCATCGTGTGTGTCATAGTCGTCACCGAACACACCAAGCTCGGCACGCTTGCCCACAGCTGTCTGTGTGATGTA
>JAEIGA010002815.1_pt1 | contig 27499 bp, 29 predicted proteins | sample 9270691 | NCBI WGS metagenome assembly JAEIGA01 (sample SAMN17057246, study PRJNA624740) | gut metagenome | biome: biome; isolation source: fecal sample | host: Bos grunniens | place: China: Xizang | collected 2019 | reverse complement strand
TCTAATTCTTTTAATATTTTCCTTTTAGCTTCACCTTGTTGACCAATTGGATTATTACTTGGCAAACCTATATTTAAATTGAAATCCTTTTGTTTAATTTCTCCTAATGCGTCACTTAATCCTTTTAATGCATCTGCCATATCTTTGACAGATTGAGTAATAGAAGGTATATCAGAACCATCTTCCAATGTTCCTAATGTTTTTTGAATACTATCGAGAAGAGTTAATACCTCTCGTAATTGTTCGGGTGGAATAGAAATACCACTATCCGTATTATCCATATCCCCTGTAGTTCTTAAATTTTGTGTTCCCGTAGTTTCATTTTCAGATTCAGATTTTTTTAAAGATTTATTTTTCTGTTGTTTATCAGCTTCTTCTTGCCTTTTTCTTGCTTCTTCTTTTTGTTGGTTTAATTTTTCTTGTTTTTGAATCAAAGATTCTCGTTGATTTTGAATTTTATTCATCTGTTCATCAACTTGTTCCATTTGTTCAAGAATCTCTTCGTTAGCCTGTTTTTTTTCATCATATATTCTTTTTTGTTTATCTCTTTGCTCTATTAATTGTTGTAATTCCTTTTCTAATTTAGTATTATCTTCAGTTTGTAATTCATCAATATCAATTTGAGTCCCTCTTAATAAATTAATATTACGATTTTTTGCAAATTCTTGTTCAAAAATTTCTTTATTGGTTTTTTCTATTTCTTTTTCTATTAATTTTTGTTCTTCTGGAATTTCATTTTGTCTTTCTTTAATTTTGTTATAATCAAATCCATTTAATTTTTGTAAAATATCAACTAATTCTTTTTCTTGCTCTTCTATTGTAGCTTTAACTTCTTGTATTTTCTTTTCTCTTTGTTCAATTTGTTCTTTTACTAAATCTATATTATCCTGTTCATAAGCATCAAAAACATCTGAAGAATTAGTATAGTGAGGAAGGTCTAAATCTGCTAAATTTTCTCCCTCTCTATAATATTTTTCTAAAGTTTTTTCATTAACGCCTTGTTTTGCTGCTTGTTTATAAATACGAAAATAATCTAAATTTAATCTAGTACGAATATCTAACTTGTTGTGTTTTAAAGATAATACTTCCCATCTTTTAGAGTCTTCAAGTGATAAATCATTACTTTGTTCAGATAAATCATCTATTTCTTTATTTATATTTTTTATCTCTTCTAATTTTTCTTTTAATAATTTTTGTAATTCTCTTTTACTTGTTACAGCTTCATATGTTTGATTTAACGCTTCTTCATCAGCTTTCATTTCTGATACTAATGGTGCTAATTCTGTTTGTTTTATTTCTTTAATATAAGATTCAGTTGCTTGTCTTTGTCCATCATTATATAGATTTTCAGAAGTCATTAAATTATCTAAATTTTTATCTTCTTCTCTTAAAGCAGTAATTTTATTTGCTAATTCTTCTCTTCTTTTTTGTAATTTCTCAAGATTTGCATCAATATCTCTACTTTGATTTTCTAATACTTCTTTTCTTTCATTAAGACTATTTAATCTTGTATTATCTCGATTTTTTTTTGTTTCAATACTAGTTTGCTTATTATCAATTTGAATATTTAAATCATTCAAAATTTTTTCTTCTTGAGGAATTTCTTTTTGTAAAAGTGTCGCTCTATCAGAAAGTTCGTCAAGTTTAGCATCTAATTCATTTAATTCTTGTTCTAAACGCTGAATTTCAGTATTATAATTTTTTATTTCCTTATCATTTTCTTTTTTAAAATTATCTTCAGATTTTTGTCCTTTTTTTGAAAATTGCTTTTCATTTTCTTTTATTGTTTTATCATTACGTAATTCAGGTTTTTCATCAGATTTTATTTTAACAGTTTCTTTAAATAATTTACCAACTTTTACTTTTTCATTTTCAGGAACTTCTGCATTATACACACTTTGAAGTCTTTTATTTGTTGTATTTGTAAGTCTTTTTGATATATCAGAAAAATCAACTTTTGCAGCTGAGGAATTAAACATTTCATCATAAGCCATAAAATATAATTGAGTTCTTTCTTTCAAAGCATTTTCTATTTTATCTGCTTTATCGCCCAAAATATTTTTTGCTTCTTTCAATAAATAACTAGAATCAATATTAAGTTCTTTTAAATCTATATTTAAAAAATTACTTCTTAACAAATAACCAATTAAATCTTCTGCGTCAATTTTAGACGCATTTCCTTCTTTAAAACGCTTATCTAATTCTTTAATAATATCTTTAGTAGCAGTAGGATTTGTTCCATATTGTACAACATCACCATATTGACTACTAAGTTGTAAAATTGCATCAAGTCTTTTTGCCCCTTTTGTATATTCTTTATCCGCAGTATCCCACCCACGCCCCTTTAATTCGGAAAGAGATGGAAGAACAGAAGTACGCAATCCTTGTTTTTGTCTTTTAGACAAACCTTTAAAAGAATCTAAAACATCTTCAACATCATTAACATCAGAAAAATATTTTAATAAATTTTCACTATCAAATCCTTTTATTTTAGAATAGTTTTGAGTTGTTGCACCTGCGTTTTTAAGATTATTTAAACCTGTTCTAAAACCTTCTATTACTTGATATCGAATTTCATCAGATATATCTCCTTTATTTATTTCATTAATAAAAGCAGGAAGTATTGAACTAAAATTTAAATTCTTTAATCGAGTTTTTGAAAACATTTCATTAATATCTCGTAAAGCGGCAGCTGCTTTTTTTTCTAAATCTTTATTATTAAATTGAACATCCAAAGGAACTTGTTTTAATTCTTCACTAAGTCCTTTTTTTAGACTTCCTGCTATATCTTTAAAATTTTGAAGCTCAACACTAAGACTTATTTTTCCTTCAGCATTTACGCCCATCTTAATTCACCCCCCCCTGTTTTAATTAAAATTTAAAATTGAATAAGATTGCGATTTAGCCTTTCTCATTCCTTCCGCTAATAATTTGTTTTTAACTTCTTTAGAATAAGCTGCACGTTTTAATTTATTAATTCTATCAGGTGTTCCTTGTATTTCATGCCAGCCTGTATTTTCTCCATATCCAACTTTTTCCCATCCATGACTTCCTTTTATCCAAACATTGTCATATATATATTCTTCTTTAATAGACGGTTCTCTTAAATTTATATCCCCAGAACCTCTTTTATTTTCATCTGTCACATAATACCCTCTTCTATGATTAGTATTACTAGAGTTAATAATAACTCCACCCTCATACACATTACCCTTAGTTATAACAAAAGGCTTATAAGATGTATTTTTCATTTGGTCTGTTCGAATATATATTCTGGGGTCATATTCACTGTAATATCCAATCATTTGATTATATGCAAATTTTTTTATTAATTTTGCAGCTTCTTCTACAATTGTTATTGCACATGTTTCAGCAAATTTTTTTATATCCTTTTCAAGACCTTTTTCATTCATTATTACATCTGAATTAATTTTAACTTTCATTCTTAATCACCTTCATCTTTCTTAAACACCTTAACCAACCCTTTCCAATCAATTTCTTTACTAATCTTTTCAACTCCTCCAAGAAATTTATCAATCACACCATGAATCATAGGAGCGTATTTAAGAACCTGATTAGAAATAAAAGCATGAGGTTCATAATAATTAGTCATCATATCATCTGTCTTCATTTTTAAAATACTATCTAAAGTAGTAATTAAATAATCGGGCATTAACCGACAAACTTCTTCAACCAATCCAGCTTTAGAAAGAGCATTAAATTCTTCTAACCATTTATCTGCATGAACGGCAATATTTGTATATTGGTCAAAAATAGTATAAATATACATAAGATATTTTTTACATGTATCTACTTTTACATTTCCATTCTTATCATAACAACTTGTGGCTAGTATCTGGTCACATAAAACTTCAACTACTTCAAAATTTATATAATCAACGAATTTAACACCCGTTTTTAAATAAGATTCTTTAGCTGTTGTTGTATTAAATTTATTATATTTATTTACAAAATCATTTACATTGATTTCATTCATATTTTTATTTTCCATATTTATTCTCCTTTTCAATCAAAAATAGAAGAGTAGTTTATTCTTTACTACTCCATTCATTTATATAAGCTTCTCCAATATTAATAGCATCAGCTTCATTGTCATCTACATTTAAATTATACTTATCTTTAATTCTTTTTATTGAAGCCGCTTTACAATCATCTCTTTTACGTGCATTAATTCCAACCAATTTTCTCCATTCAGAAGGAATATATTCTTTATAAAAAATAACAAATTCTCCAGTTGGAAGATTCATTGGAGTATCCATATTAAGTTGTACACAATATGCCCAAACACCACCTATTAATTTTACCAAAGTATTTATTGTAGACATATTTTGTCGTTTGCCTGAACCAACAATATCTTTTTCAATTACAAGAATATCTGGTTCATATTTTTGTATATGTTGAATTATATCTATATACATTATTTGTAATCTATCTTCAGTTTCTTTTATATGAGACCAATCTAATACACCTGATTCTTTATATACACCATTTTTAAACACAGCCCATCCTGTTTTAGTTGAACTTGTATCTAAAGATAGAAGAGTAACTTCTTTCTTTTTATTCATACAGTATTCTCCTCTAAAGCATAATTAAGCCAGAGTTTATATGCTTCTTGTGTTTCTTCTTTTAAAAACACCATTACAAGAACAGACTCCCCCTTTTTATCTACACTTGTATAAATATCAATTGGATATATTTTATTACTTATATATAATTTAGCTTGTTTCATATTAATCAGTCTAACCACTTCGCTTGAAATATAAGGTCTGGGTTTTAAATTAGACTGGACGTAATCTATATCTCTCATCCTTTTCCTCCTTTATAAAAATACAAAAAAAGGGCATAACCCACGAACAGTGAGTTACACCCTATTGTTTTTGTTTTAAAATAAATCACTGTTCAATTAATACAAATTACTTACCATGCTTATGAGCAACAGTTTTAGGATATACTTTTTTAGATTCTGATTGAAGATTAGATTTAAATTGAGATACAGTATCATTAGCCATATCTTTAATTACTTCTTCTTTAGTATCTTTTTTTTCTTCTGTTAATTCTTTCTTAGAATCTTGAGAATTAGCTATTCCCATAATTTCCTTATAAGCTTTTCCATAACTTCCTTTATATTGCATATATCTGGAAGTATCTTTACCCTCAATACCTTGTTTAACTTCTTCTTTAGAAAGTTTATTATAAATATAATCTGTCAGTAAAGATGTAATATCTTTACAATCTTCACTGCAATAACTAAACATCCATACAGGCTTATCTTGAAATGCGCTGCATGAATTACAGTACTCGTATACTTTGCCACATAAAATGCAGCTCCTATCATATCTTGCCATATCTGTTTGTCTCCTTTTGAATGTTTTGTTTGTATATTATATATGCGTATTAAACCGCATTTCTTTCAATATTATTCGGTTTTAAAATATTACCATTTAAATATTCTTCTATATTAAAAGGAATATTAATTCCTAATTCTTTTCGTTTATTATTTATATATTCTTCTAATTGTTCTGGCGTGTTGTTTCGCACTCCATATACACTATGGAAAGAGCCTTTTTCAATCATACTATGGCAAGTTTCACATAATGTAATACCATTAGACTTCTTATATCTCAATTCTGGATATTTGCTAAAATTATATATATGATGAGCATTTAGACCAGATTCATTATTGCCACAACATTGACAAATATAATAATCTTTTTGATAGCATTCTAAACGCCAATCACTATATTCCTTAGACCCTCTTTCTAACATGTTGGCAGAACACACCCCGCCTTTCCAGTTACCATTATTTTCTCCAAAATTATGTATAGTTCTATTTCCACATGTTAAAATTTCCCCTTTTAATAACGCAGTAGAACGAATTGATTTTAAAATTCCACAATCACATTGACAAAACCAATAAGTCTCATGTTTCTTTTCTGTTCTTTCTACATCTGCATCTACAACTAATAGAGACCCAAATCTTTGCCCTAATAAATTATGTCTTTGTTCAAGACCTCTTTGTTTATTAGAACATTTTTGGCAATGAAAATTATGATTAACAGCTGAATAAATTTGTGCTTGAAAATCTTCATGCTCTCCATTTGGACATTTCCACCAAACTTTTTCTGCTGATTGTGGATAAAAAATATATGGGTCTTTTTTGTTTTTAGTTGACCAATAATTAAGCATTTTAGGATATTTCATTGGAAGAGAGTCTTCTCTTAAAGGTGGATACTTATGAGAACAATATCCACATCCATTCATATTAAACACATCTGGTGTTTGTTGATATTTATGATTCTTATTTTTATAGCATACAATATTTAATTTGTTTTTATTAGACCTAGCTCTAATATGCCATAAATCGACATCAGGATTTAAAGCTATTAATTCGTCAAGATATTTTCTATCATAATTATCTATAATATATTGCGCAAAACTACGACAATAATCGCAAACAGGAAATTGTTGTCTTTCTGTTGTCAAAGAAAGAATAATCGTTTCTTTGCTAGAATGTATTCCTCTAGTACATTTAAAATAATATTTTTTTCTTGTTTTTGCGGAAACTTCTTTTGGTGTCTTTTTATTTAATTCATAATCCCATAAAGATAATAAATCTGTTCTTTTATTATTAATACACCATTCTTCAAAATTTTTATTAAAATTAAATTGATTTCCCATATATTTACCCCCTTACTAATTATAAATAAAAAAGATATATGGAGAGTTAAATAACTCTCCATATATTATATTCATATTAAAATTATATCATCATACTATAATATTGTCAAATTAGTAAGAGTCAATATAAAATTAATCTTCCTCTGCATCTTCTGTAGCATAATAAACCTGATAAAGGGTTTTATCTACAGAACAATAATCGACCTGCAAATCTTTAAATATTCCAACAAATTCGTTACTTTTGTTGCGCCTTATAATAAGGCAGCTCATACTTTCATATGAGAATAGACTATATCTTCACCTATTTAGGTGTCACTCATTTCGGTACACTTGTACCTACTCCTCTCCCGAAGGATAGTCGTTGAACAGTATCCTGTTTGGATATATGCTGCTGAAGACCTATTTTAAATAGTACTTAGGATTTAACCTTATACCATCCAATTAATTTTTTCTACTTTCGTAACCATCACACTTATGCATTTTTCATCATTATGTTGTGGTTTAATTGGCTTTAAGGATTGCCAGCAATTGTTGTGAAGGAGGATTATATAATATAAAATAATTATATAATCACTACATGCATATTTCTATACATGCGGAGCTTTGCTAATTTATTTAACGTTACTCCAGTAAAGTCGATAGAGGTATCGTCCCCACCCAGCGCAATTGTTGTCTCAGGACTAGGCTGGAAGGAAGGAAGCACGATATAAACGGCACGGAGGGTGTCTGCCTCACAGGGGTCTACGCACAGACCTTTCATTGTAAGTTTAACAGTCTTAGGAAACTTATCTGCGGAGTTCAGAATATAAACACCCTCTGTCACATTCCTGTCAAACTTAACAACATACTGTTCCTCATTAACATCTGTAGGAGCAGTCAGAGTTGTTCCAGAAAGACCAAAAGTAGTTGCAGAAGCTGTAGCATCCTGAGTATAAGCCTTACCCATAGCACCATTAGTAGCAAGAGCATTAACAGTCAGTCTAGCTCCAGCTGTATAACCAGTACCAAGATTAACAGTTTCACCTCTCTTAACAGTGATAATCTTAGGCATAAGAATCGGAAGTTCTGTAGTAGCAAGTTTAGCATCATTACCAGACTGAGCAGCCAGAACGTTAAGGTTCAGCATTGCATTAGTAGCGGTAAATGTACCAGTTTTAGCTCTCCAGAATCTCTTAATCAGAGTACCATCTTTGTCGGTTGTATCTTTAGACTCAGCAGAAATCTCAATGGAAGCATCAGAAAGCTGTGTCAGAACATACAGAGGTGTCCCATCAAACTTTTCAGCCATAGCCATTTGAATTCTATCAATAATCAAATCACCTAATTTAAAAGCCATGATAGTTTTTCTCCTTTCAATAATTATTTTTTATTTGCTGGTTTTATATCTCTCATGAAATCAAATTCTTCTTTATCAATTCCTTTAGTATCAATAAAACCACTATACATTCCTTTAAGTAAAGCAGTAGTAGATTCATAAACTTGAAGACGTTGTACACTTCTCATAAATTCATAAATACCTACTTCTCTTAATTCATTTTTTTTATATTTAAAGCCAGCATGACAACAGCAAGATTCAATTAATGGTAAAAAAGTGGAAGTAGTATCTTCTTTTTTTGCATTTGCAAGATTCATTCTATCTTCCTCTATAATCCATTTTTTAGTTGTCTTGCCTTTTGCTTTTTCAATTTTTGGAAAAATATTAAACATTGTTCTTATATAAAGAGCAATGTTATTATATATATCTTCAGTTATTTCAATGTCTAATTCAGGATTCCAAAGAATCATTTCTTGTTTAAGTTCTAATTCTTCTTTATCATCAGATTCATTTTCATTTGGAATTTGCTTCATATAAGCATCAAATAAAGATAAATCTAAATCCCCAAATAATATTTCTGTATTTTCAACCTTTAAAGTTTTAATTAATAAAGAAAATAATTGAAAATCAGAAATCTCATTCCAATCAATGCCCATATCCCATAACAATAATCTATAAGAAGTGGTATTACCTATAAATACATTAAGCATTGACCAAAATTCTGATTCTCCAAATTGTTTATCATACTCAAGTATTCCACCAATTGTAGGTTGAAATATTGTAATTTTATCTGAAACTTGATATGGGTCACCAAAATATAATTGTAATAAACTAATTTTAGAATTTGAAACTGTCATATTTATTATTCCTACCCATATGTTTATTAACTAAATTGGGAGTTTTAATTAGAAATCTCATACGTCTACTATAATAATCAGCATCTAATATGTAAGGTCTATCTTCTTCTAGAACTACTTGAAATCCTAAAGCATTTGTCCAACACAATAAATCTCTGACTATATAATCTAATAAATCAGTTCTTACAATTCCATATTCTGTTTCCATATCATCCTCATGAACAACACACATAACTTCAATATATTGTTTCTTCATAGTATCATTATAATAATCAACACCATCATCTCTCACATCAAACATAACAAAATTCAATACTTCTTTTTGCAATCCGTTTAATTTAAGAAAAGGAACAATTTGTTCATGTTTTATTTTTTCATTATATTCAATTATTTCCTGTCTTAATTTTAATTCTTCTTCAGTTGGATTATTTACATCTAAATATTCGTTTAATGGCTTGGGTTCTAATACCCCAAGTACATCTTTCAAATCTGGGTCTTCATTAAACATTTTAAATAATTTATCTTTTTTATAAATTATATCATTGTTTCTTCTATCATCTAAATCCCTAGAAATTCCTTTTATATCCCTTTTCATTTCTGAACCTCCAATTCAATAGAAGAAGCATAATCTCCATTAGAATCTTGAACGGACAAAATAAATTTTTCACCAACTAATTTATTTGTTTTAGCTGGTTTAATTGATATTGTAGTTTTATCTATTTGACGCATAACCATTAAATCACACAAATGTTTGATTTCTTCTTCTGATAATTCAGAATTACCATTATAATCTATGCGCCATTCTGCATTTAAATCTTGTAATTTATTTTTTAAGAAAAATTCAACATTAAAATAAGAGGTTTTTGCTATATGTAATATTTTATTTTGTGTTTGATTCCGTTGTAATACACCGTTTTCATCTACAACAGCAGACCACAAATAACTCTTAGTAGTATCATCTACATGGGATTCTTGTTTGGTAACAACTTCACCAGAACCGTTATAATAATTACAAAGCATTAAATCTACATTATCTCTAGTTTCATCTAATTCATCTTGTTTTAAAGTTAATTTAATAATTCCTTGAGGTATTAAATCTTGAACTTTCGTAACAGAATAAACTTTTGGGTCAAGCATATTATGCGTAAGCATGAATCTATGCTCATGCTGAAGATAACGAGTATCACAAAGATTATAATCAGACAATTTATCTCCATATAAAAGATAAGTATCTGGTAACCATGCATTCGTAATATTATCCAATTGTAGCGAATAATCGCTATCCCATACTCCCTATTATGTTACTCAATCGAACCGTTTTCTTTTTCGATTAAGATTGTTTATATAACTTAGAATATATATTATATTTTCTTTCTAAAAATAAAGTGGCATCTTTATATAAAAAATCTAGCAACTTGTTTACTTGATTTCTTCCAGACACTCTAATATTATAAGTCCTTCCATTTTTATGGTAAAATTCTTGGACATGAATATTCAAAGTGCTTTCTAAATATTTTTTAATAAACAATAATAATTCTTTACTACCTGTTAAAAGCCAACGACATTCTCCTTTTAAAATACATCCGTCCCCATCCATATAACCACGAATAAAATGTCTCCATAATTGTTCGTCAATTTGTTGTGGAAAAGATGCTTTAAATTCTTTACAAGGTTCAAGACCATACTTTAGCAACGATTCAGCCATATGTTTATTACTTATAGACAATTTCAATTGATTTACTCTATTTGCATCCGTTCTTTGTGAGTAATCAATATAATATAATGGACGGTCACTGCCAATTTCTTTATTTATTTTATCTAATATATCCTTGTCTTGCTCTTGTAAGCTAATTGAAATAGTATTCGAACCATCGGTTCTATTTCCATCTGCATATAATAAACCTAATATATAAGCTTTGTTTTGGGTATCGATAACATCAAAGTAATATTTATCTAATGTATATTTAATATTCATCTCTTCAGATGTTTTGACATGAATTCCTTCTTTTTTTAAAAGTTTGCTTATTTTACTAGGGTCACAATGATATTCAGTTCCTATTTCTTTTAATGTTTTCCCTTCATTATACTTTTGTATAATATCTGGAATATCTTCATTGGTTATTTTTCTTCGCCAACGAATATTATTTTCAATTAAAAAATCACTCATCGTTTGTACTTTAACATTATATAAATTTGCCAAATCTTTTACCTGCATACCACTTAGTCTTTTTGAAAAGATATCTTCTTTATTTTTATATAAATATTCTTTTATTTGCATAATTAAAATTCTCCCTTAAAAAATTTCAATATTAAAAAGACCATAATTTTCATGTTAAGGGCATGAAAAAATGGGAGCTACCCACTGTCTGGTCTTAATTACCAATTATATTAATAAACAATTTTCTTATACTTTCGTATAAGTACAGACTATATCATTCACCATATATGTATTATATACATACTTAGGAGTCCTTCATTTCGGAAGACTTCTTCCTACTGGCATCTCAGCCATAGTCGTTGAGGACGATTCTATTCGAATCTTTCCTGCTGATTGCCCAATCCTTAATCTTTTTAAACTATTCCATTTAAGCATATTTCATCTTTCTGTTTTAGCATTAAGGCTCTAAGGGTATCCCAGCATATACGAAGGAATACACTGCAATGTTTCCAAATACAGCGAGCTGTGAGATTTTAATTCTCTCAACTTGTATATGAGTTAGCATTTCTGACACTTCCGAACACATTCAACACTTTATTTTCACCGTTCATTCTTGCTACCCATTTTAAATTCCAATTACATTTAATAATATTATATCTAACAAATTCATTAGCATCATTTCTACCAACAATCATCCATAATTTATTAACATCAAAATTTTCATCTTTAAAAGGGTCAATTGGTTCATAATCTTCAAAACCAATTTCATAATCTTCATCATTAGGAATAAATACATATGTTCCAACTGGATAATGAATACGAGGTCTAAATTGAAGATAGTAATCGACAGCATCTTTTAAAATTGAAGGAGTAGCATGTTTTGAGTATTTCGCATCTTCATATATCCATCCTTCTTCTTTATCTAAAATATATACTCGTTTATATCCTATATCACCAGTAAAGGTAGCATTTAATACCATAGCAGAATTATATTGTCTTACTTGTGATAAATTTCTACCTTTAATATTTAGTACAGACTGATACATATCAGATGTAATCATTCAACTACCTCTTGTATTTTATCTATTAACGAATGAGCGTCTAGGATACATTTTCTATAATTATGATAATTAAAAGGATTTTGTTTTGTTTCTCTATATGCCGTCTGCAATAAACAAGTAATCTCTACAATCTGTGGAGGATAAAAGAGTAGTTCATTTAAACTGTCTATTTCTTGCATAAGAGTAATAAAATATTTATTGAAATCCACATTAGGATATTCATTTTCTTTCTTAGGGTCTTTATATAGAATTAACCAATGAATTTTACTGTGTAGTTGTTTTTTAAACTGTTTAAATTGTTCATCGCTAAAGTGACCATATAAATATTTCATATTAATCACCTCGCAATTTTGAACTCATGGATTTTCCATTAATATATGAATTATTACTATATCCTCTATCTCTAATTAAACTTCTTTGATGATTAATTAAATCATCTCGTAGATTTCTTAATTCAGAAAGATGGGTTTGCTGTGCATAAAACTTTTCATCACTAGTTCCGAAGAATTGAGCAATATTAGTCAAACTATATACCTTCGGTTCTAACCAACACAATGCCATACCATAAGCAAGGACTTCGATAACAAACTGTTTATCACCAAAGTCCTCATCTATTTTATTTTTTAATTCATATTCAATAATACCATCCATGTCTATAATCTCCCCTGTGTCAGGGTCTTCATCTTGATAAGGGTCTGATAAAGTGACAGCTGAAAACAATCTATTAACATAAGGTTTTCCAATAGAAGAGTGCAACCAACTACACAAAAGTGCTTCTCTATATTCATCACTTATATTCTTATCAAAGATGTCATATCCTTCAATTTTTAAAAAAAATTGAGAATATACTTCTTTAAAATAAATCTGAGAAGGCATCTTTTACCTCCTTAGTTATCACCATACAGTTCAGTCAAAAGCATCATTTTAGTCCCAAAATAATTATCAAGAGCTTTAATCCTTGCAACACTATCAAATGTACCATCTTGTATTTTCCCTACAGCCATACTTTTGACAGTTTCTCTAATTCCTATAGGCATACTATTAAGAGCTTCTATCATTTGACTAGGACTTAAACGAAAGAATTCTTCAAAATCTTCAGGAGTGTACATTGAATCGTAGAATTTTTTAAGAACTTTTTGTTCTTCAATAAAGTCCTCATCTAAAACAATAAAAAATGGTTTGAATATCATATTATCTTTAGAACGAACAGCGGCTACTAAATCTCTATATTCAATATATTCTTCTGCACCAAGTGCTTCAAATGTATAAATTATTCCACTCTTAAATCCTTTGAAAAATGTTTGTCCTACACATAAAGACTGACACAAAATCATATCATCTGGATTAAATTTCTTAACTGATTTTTTTGAAGTTGCAACAGGAGTTTCTTCTGTTGTTGTTTCTACAGCTTTAACTGTTTCGGTTGTTGTATTATCTGCAACAATCTCAGCTTCTTTAACAAAAGCATTTTTACGAGATGTTGTAGTTGTTTTCTTTACTGCCATTTACTTTATCTCCTTTTAATCAATTTTTATTTTTTATTACGGAAGAATCCATGCACCGAAGTAAGCACCAATCTTAGTTGTAACACCAAAACTTCTCTGCATTTCATACTTCATAACATCGTCAATACGACCATGCTCTTCACCACGCTCTGTAATTTCATCAATAAGAGTTTCACCTTGGTCAACAACCCAGACGAACTTATTGTCAGAAGTCTTAGGCATGATAAGCAGAACTTTATCACTCACAAGTCTCTGAGTAACATCATTATTATCAAATCTCTGAGGGATTTCAATAAGGTCTGTAGACTCATACCAACCAAGTCTGCCAGTACGAGAAACCGCTTCCTTATCAATTTCCGCTCTCCAGTTAACATCGCTAATAGTGTTAAGCTGTTTAAGAGCTGTCTTTGTACCAAGAATGTAAACATCAGAATTATTCAGACCACCAACATTCTCGATAATAGTATCAAGAGTCGCTTTAACCAGAGAACCATTACCAACAAAATTACCAATCTTAGAAGCAGGCACAGGAATCTGCTGATAAGCATTCATAACTTCAGCATAAACCATATCTGTAAGTTTCTTTGTGAAAGCTTCACCAAGTTTAGAAACCAGTTTAGCCCAATCTTCCTGACCTACAAGATAACGAGCAATATCAGCACCAACAGCTGCACCATATGTGCTCATAGGAATAGTTGTAGACTCACCAGCTCCAAGTCTCTGTAAACTACTTAATTGTTTAACTAAGGGACGTTACCCCCGTTGAATCAATATGATTCCACAAATTTTCATTTGTGAACAGACTATATCTTCTTGTTTTTTAACAAGCGCACCACTTCCATTTAAGGGATTTTCACCCACACACTTGTGCCGTACTCCTGTTGTTATATTTCTATAACCAATGGGATAGTCGTTGAGCTTTACCCTATTCGGGTCTTAGTTGCTGATTGTCCATTAAAGATACTTTCGTAATCAGTTGTGTTTAGGATTTAACCATGCACCATCCAATTAATTTTTTCTACTTTCGTAACCATCACGCTTACGCTTATTTCATCATTACGTTGTGGTTTAATTGGCTTTAGGATTTTCCAGCAATTCAATGCGTTTTTTATCATACAATTCTCATTGTACGGACTCTAATTTACTCAAAGTCATGATGATGACCTGCTACTTTGCTTACAGACAGAATTGTTTTGTCCTCAGTATAAAATTCTACAGAATCACCAAGAGCAATATTACGATAATCAACGAAATCATTAAAGAAATCATTTGCCTGAAGACCAGTATTAACCTTAAGGTCTACAAGCTCTTCAATAACTTCAAAGAACTCTTCACCATGACGATTGAAAGCTCTTTTAATATCTCTCTTTGTGGGCTTCTTAGAAACGTCAAGACCAAGAACAGAAAAGATTATATTACGCATCTTTGCTTCAGCTTCTTTTTTATTAATTTTATTTCCTTCTTCATCGCAAATGTCCAGACCATCACTCAGGTCAAACATCAGATTCTTAACAGAATCCCACTCATAACCGTTCTCTCCACCAGAAAAGAGGTTATTCAAATGAGTTGTACTAAATTTCATAATAGCCATCTTACATTCCTCCTTTCCTTAAAAATTAAATAGTCAGTTTGCCAGTTGTCGCATTGCAAGCAGTAATCGTAGCACCTACTGTAGGAGTAGCACTAAAACAATCCTCAGAATATTCAAGGATATCGCCACGAATCAGAGTGTAAGCTTTTGCGACTGTACCAGCAGGAAGATAAAAATTCGCCTCATCAGCAAACTTACGTGTGAAATTTTCAGCAATAATAACTGGCATATGAATGTACAGAACATCTGCATCAGCATCAACGCTCTTTACTTCTACATACCAATTTCCATTAGTTGCTTGTCCTTTAACTTCCAGTTCAAATGTGGGAGCGGCAGCTTCAGCATAACGGTCAAGCTCTTGCCATGCGCCACGACCAACAATTTTTCCATTAGGTGTATCATTTGTCAAAGTGATATTATAAATATGAGGAGAGCCAGCAGAGGCAGCCACTTTGGTTGGAAATGATACACCATACTTTGTAATGGTATATTTAATAGCCATAATTTTTCTCCTTTCAAATAAATTAATATTTACTTTTTACTAAACAGATTTCCATAACGACTCTTAGGCTTCTTAGTATTCTGTTTAGGAAGTCTAAACATATGCGTTTGTGTAATTTCTGTTGTATTATCTTTTTCAAAATTAATCTGATTTCCAGCTTTTACATATGCAAGAAGATATTCATCACATTTCTTTTGAACATCTTCAATTGAATAATTAAGATGGAGTTTATCATCATTAATTTCATTCACAAAATTATCATAATCTTCTGAATTACCACTCAATAAAGCAAATTCAGGTTTAGCTATGATTGTTTGTTTTTCTACTTTTGCTTCAGCATTATGATAATTATCTAATTCTTTTTCATATAAAGAATAATTAGTTTTCATTTTATCTACTTCAGCTTCTTCATCGGCTGTCAGATATACAGCTTTTACAGGTACTCTATCTCCTGTAAGAGAATAAACCCCCTTACGAACTTTATAACTCTGTCTATAAGCTGTTCCTGTCCAATAGTCAACCATGACAACACAATCATCATAAACAATACAAGAATAATATGTTCCATCTGATTCAGCATAAGTATCATTAACAAGAGTTGTTAATGCATATTGAACATCATTTAAACTTGTTTTAAAATTCATTTTATTTACTGAATACTCAATACTATATTCCTCTGCTTTATTTTCATCATTATTATCTTCTTGATTGCTTTCTTCATTAGAATAATCTTGATTATCATCTTCATCATTATTTTGAGAATCATCATCTTGACTGTCATCTTCAGACTTGTTTTCTTGATTATCTTCAAAATTATCAGAATCATCTTCAATCGGAGGAGCACCATCCTCGTCATTCTTTTCTCCAAACAGCTCTTCAAATTTTGTTTCTAATTCTTCATCAGACAAAGACTCATAATCAAAATCAATGTCATCAGCAGTTTTACCATACTTGGCAAGCAGCTCTTCAAATTTGTTCATTTGACTTTCTCCTCCTTTCTCCAAAGATTCTATATTGAAAGATGCAAGTGTGTTATTTAATTTATTAATTGCATCTAACAAATCAGTATTTAAACTGAACATACTATTATGTTCTCTGCTAAAGTCTGTTAATTTTATATTACTTCCTTCCATTCCAGCTTCTACATCATTGCCATCAAGGTCTTTCCCTAAAATAGTAATACCATTTAAATAAAAGTCTTCTATTAAAAGAAGTTTTTCTTTGGCATCATATGAAAGCTGAGTAACATTAATTTCAATACTTACAGAAGCTTCTCCCATTCTTTCTAAAATATCTTTAGCATGTGAATATTCTTCATAGATAAATCCATCAATATTTACATAATATTTTCCTTTGTCTTCATCATATTTAAGACTAGGAGAACTTGATTCTGGTATAATACCAACCATACGTTCATCGTATATATTATTACCATCATCATCTTTATGCATAGCGTGCCATCCGAAAACTTCTTCTGTTTCCCCATCTTCATTTTTTATCTCATGTATATAAGCTAAAATGGGTTTATTCTTAAAAGTAGGAAAAGCTTTTTTCATTACTTTTGCAGAAATAGAAGAGCCATTTCTATTACGGTCTGTATGACAAGCTTGTAAATGTACAGGAGCTAAACCTTCATATACATTCTCATTTTCAAAAGATAAAGAACCTAATACTTGAACAACAATTTCAGTATCAGATTCTTTTGAATTGAAATTAACATTTTTATTTTGATTTAAGAAGAAAGAATATAAATCATCAAATGTAAACAACTTCTTGTTTGGCATAAGATATCGCATCCTTTCTTTTTTTTAAATAAACATCTGATTTGTATATTCCATATTATTCTTATCATGATTAGAAAAATTAAATTCTTTATCATTAAGGAATACCCATTTATCCCCTTCTTTAGGTAATTCAGTATATCCTTCTTTTTTTAATAATAACCATATCTCTTTATCAGATGTTTTAATAAAATTTTTTTTACTCATTTTAATTCTCCTTTTCATCCATTAGAACGGTCTCGTTTTTCACGACTGGCTTCACCATCATCAGTTAAATCAGAATCATCTTTCTTTAAATCCTCTCCTCCAACATTACTTGTAGTATGAGAAGATTGAAGAGGAGAAGTAAAAATATCTCCAAGACCCAATATATCTTCTTCAAAATGATTTAATGCTAATGTTTCTAATTCAGAAAAACCAGACAATACATTAACAGCTAATTTAGTCGGTAAAGAATAAGTTGCATTTTCTAATAATTCTTTTCTTAAATCTGATTTAGTAAAATGAGAGACTTCAAAAAATTTAACTCTAGAAGGGTCATTAAGATAATAACCAAGAAATCTATTTAACCATCCTTGTACTTGAGGAAGGAGAGAAGAGATAGCCATTTTTGTATCCAATTTAATTGCTGCTAATAAACCAGTAGTCCCTTGAATTGCTTGAGAATTTAATAATTGAGCACCACCACTATTATTTAATACATTCTTTGTTGCATTTGATACTTTATTAATATCAGCATTTTTATTATCATCAAATGAAATTGTATCTAATTTTCCAGGCACTATAGCAGCAGAAGTATAATCTGGAATAGCATCCTCACACATTCTATCAAAATATTCAATAAGAATTTCTGGGTCTACCTTCCAATCGTCAATTGTTTTTCCAAGAGTTTCCATTGACAAATAAATCATTTTATAAATATCTTGTTCATCTGCAATAGCTTGAACATTTTTAGTATCTTCTAAAGCTATAATATCATTCAGTAAACCGCTAAATGGTGGAACTATTACCATCCAATCCTCAACATTGTGTTTAAAACAGGCAGTATATTTTTCAGGCATTAACATCCAACGATTATTAATTGTATCTTTAAGATATTCTTTATACATGGTCGTAAAAGGTTCTCCCCAATAATCTAATAAATCTTGATTTGCTCCTGAAAAATACATCATATTAAAAGCATATGCAAAATCTCCATTAGTAAACTGTCCAACTAATTTACAATATTCTGGAGGTAAAGGCATAATATATAAACCATCATCATTATAATAAGCCACCCCATAAAAGACATCTTGAGTAAAACAGGTTATAAATATTTTTAAAAAATTTACAGGTAAACTCATATTATCTAACATGGCAGCTGTTTCATAATAACTTTTGAGTATCTGTTTATCATTATTATTTTGTGTTAAAGAATATTTAGGAATAATACTTCTTGCACTAAGTTCAAACATACAAGCATTATACAAAATAATCCTTCTATATATTTGACTGCGATAAAACATATACCAAGAAAGATTTCTTAAATTATTTTCATTACTTCCAATATTCTTTAAATATCCAATCAATTGTTCTTTATCAAAAGTTGCAATTGATTTTCTGTAACTTTTTGTTATATCTCTAAATTGATGCAATACATTAATGGCAGTTGTAAAATTATATTTTTGTTCATCTGAAAACTGTTCTTTAACTTGCTTCAATTCTTGAGAGCCAATATGTTTATCTGATGCGCTAGTCGCAGCATCGTATTCGGTTTTTTTTCTTCGAGCCAAAGCGCACCTCCTATAATGTTCTTATTTTTAAACGTCCTTTTTTAATAGTTAATTTCTTTACCAATGATTCAGTATCTTGATAATGTGGACGAAGTTTCAATTCTAACTGTGAAGCACACCAATAATTATAAGCAATAGAAGAGTATCTATCTTTTCTACAACCTGATGGTTCATACACAATTATTTTATTATTTTTAATATAATACTTCAGTTTAACTAATTCATATACTCCCATGGTACATTGAGCATACGGCATTTTCATTTTAGCCTGTTCCATAGGAGACATCTTTTTAAAAGATTTATATTCTTCAGCAATTACTTCATCTGCATTTTGTTCAGGAATTAAAAAACTAATCCTTCCATTATTTATAGCATTTCTTAATAATACACAAATTGTATTATTAAAGTCAGCAGTTGCTTTAACAGACCAAACTACTTTTAAAGCATTTGGAACTTTACATCTGGCAGCCATTTCATCATTATTACAACAACATAATGCACCATATATGTCTCCTGTTTCTGGGTCATATTGGTCTTTTGCAATAAAATCTGCTATACCTAATCCAACTCCATTTGTATCAACAACCAAATCTGTGCATTTATATTTATAAAAATATCTCATAACAATAATACCCAACTCATCAGTTGTTAATCCTTCAAAATTTTGACCAAAAATAATATTTGATTGATAACTAGTATTTGTTGTTTGAATAGCATCATTTATATAAATAGAAGAAGCATCATTTTTCTTTTTATTTGTAGAAGCCATAAGTGCAATATCCACAGACATAATTCTTTTAGTATTTCCAGAAGGTTTAGGAACAGGAAATTTTTCATTATAATATTCTAAAGGATAAAGACAATGTTTAACTCTTCTTATTTTATTTAAAGAATCGAATTTAAATAAACCACCTTCTGTATCTCCATACCATAAACATTCATCTTCCATAGAAAAAGCAATTTCATTAAAATCTGCTTCAGACATTTGGTCTTCAACTTGTCCTCTATCAAGTAATCCTTCTTTAATTGAAAGTTGATATGGCAAACCACATATAAAGTATTTTTGTTTATCACTAAAGAAATTTGCAGTATAAGTCTGAGCTTTTGTATATGCCCATGAACTCTTAAAATAAGCAGATGATAAATATAATTCTTTATTTCGTTCTGTCATATGAGCATATTCAGGTTTATCTAAATATTTTGGATGACGAGGAGCTTTCAAAAATTCCCTAATAACACTATCAAGAATTTTCTTATCTACCATTCTAAATTCATCAACAACAATAATATTAGCTCTGGCTGAACGAGAATTTTCAGTACTAGTTCTTGTTTTAATCCATGAATTTCCTTTAAATTTTATAGTCGCATCATTTTGTCCAATCTTCATTTCTTCTATACAAGATTGAAGAATTGGAGAATATGGATATATTTCATCTTGTATTTTAAGCAATACCTCATTTGCTTGTTTCAAAGTTGCTGAAGTAACAATGATTTTGCTACTAGGATATAACATGCATCTACATACACAAAAGATTGCGGTTAACCAAGTTTTTCCTGCACCTCTTGCAGCAATGTACATAAAATAATTAAAATGCATCATTGCCCAAATTAATATTGCTTGAAACCATTTTAAATTAACATTTAATATATCTTTACAAAACCTTTGAGGATTAGCTCGATAATATCCAGCTCTCCAAGCAACAGTCTCCATTATCCTCTGAGACTTTTCCTGTTCAACTTCTTTTATATTCTTTTTATTTTCAACTATCATTTAATTCACGGTCAGCTTCTTCTCCGAATATTTTATTAAACAGAGTTTCACTGTCAGCTCCTTCATCATATTGAGGTTTTGTAACTGTATATTTTGACATAAATTTTTCATATATAGTTGAAAAAGCATTTTTAATTCCCATCATTACAGCCATGTGACCTTTAAAGAAAACATCTATAAGCATACCAATACGGTCAATATCTTTAAATACTCCTTCGGGTTCTGGAATAGGTTTTTCTTCTTCCCATTTTTCAATCATTTGGTCAAATGATAATTGATTGATTAAACTATCTCCACTATTTTGATTAGGTTTAATTCCTAAAGACCCTAACAAATCTTGTAAAGATTTATCTAAATCTTTTGTATCTCTATTAGCTTTAGTTGCTCTATCTATTTCTAACTGTTTAAAACAAACACGCTTAAATAATTCTTCCTGCGCTTTATTATCACAAGGATATCTAGTTACCCAATCTTCATATTCTTTTTCAAGAAAATATAATTCTTCAGATGGATATTTGCCGAATCTTTTTCTACCACTTTTAATAAGCTCTTTAATTTCCTCATCATTTTCATCCATAGATTCTGTATGAGTTCCAAAATCAGAATTTGCAAATGTCTTATCTGTATATTGTGGGAGAGATGATAAAGCAACAATCATTTTCTGCCATGCTGTCTCTATTGTTCTTTCTCCAACATCTGCTTTAACAGATTGTAATAATCTATTATATAAAGCATCATCAAAAGGTTTATCCATCATTCTTAAAACATTAATAGTTTTTTCTCGATTATCTTTATATGTATTATCTTTTTTATTATAATCAGTAGCAGCCTTTAACGTACATTTTTTACACATATGAAAATAGCCACTAGCATTTGTTTTACTTTGATAAAAATTATTTTTAGATTGAAACGTATTACAGCAATGGCAGTAATAATAATCAAATTCAATTAAATGATTATAATCAGTAGCAAGAACATTATATGCTTCTTTAACTTGCTTCACTGTCATTTTTTTAATTTCATCTTCGGTTTTAGCTTGTTTCATAAAAGCCATATAATCCACTTCCTCCTTTTAATCATTTTTAATAAAGCTCCCAGACGGACTTGAACCATCAACCTATAGTTTACAAAACTATCGCACTGCCAATTGTGCTATAAGAGCCTATGTACATCAGGAGATATAAACGGCATGATACGCCATTTATATCTCCTAATCCCATATAATCTAATTCGAAGCAACTCGAATTTAATTTAATATAAACTTATAAGTTTCGTTATGACCTTCATATTCATGGAATCCATAAATCATTACAGCCGCTTTACTCCCCTTCATTATAGAGTCAGCAAAAGGGTCACTACCAACAAACGAAGGACTCACTAATACTTCTGTATCATAAGTGCATCCATCATTTCCTGTAATTACTTTATGACTATGCTGATGACCTAATAATACATAATCAACCATTCGATTCTTTTTAGAAGAAATAGTATTCAATATAGTATTAATGTCTTTTATTTGATGACCATGCATAGCAATAATTCTATAATTTAGTATTTCTATTTCTTTATAATCAGATGCTTCCTCGTCAACATATACATCAATATTCTTATTATTAATCAAACTATCTTTAATATAGTGACCAATAATATATTCCATATCTTCTCCCATAAGCTCACTGGCTTTTGTTCCAAGATATCTCATTTGAGAATGATTAGAAGAAATAATATGATAATAATATATATGAGTATATTTAGATATATTATTTAAAAACTGAGTCATTACCTGACTAACTTGTACAGTAGCTTTTACAACTGTAGAATCATTAATTTTTAAATCATTCATGTGAATACAGCCCTGAATAAAATCTCCTAATCCAACTATATAAAGAACTTTACATTTATGATTTTTTATAAAATTAATAATTCTTTCAGTTAAATATTCAAAACGTTCAATCATAATTTCGGGAGAATATTCATTATATTCGGTTTTAAAAATAGCTCCAGAATGAATATCGGCAATAGTTAAAAGATAAGATTCTCCAACATTATTTTCTATTTCGGCAATTTCAGAATCATATTCAATATCAAATACAGGAGATGGAAGAGCAGTAATCATATTACCAATTTGTTCATAGTATAATTCTTTTCTTGCTTCAATCCTATCTATTTTATTTCTTTCTACATTTAAAGTTTGTAATTTAATACGCTCTTTTTTTATTTCATTTAACTTTTTTTCTAATTCAAAATCATGTTCTTGAATAGACTTAGCTTGACTATCATTATAACCTTCAGAATATAATCTAAAATTTTTTCTATACTTTGATTCAGTAAAAGTAGTTCCAAGAATATTATTTATAATATCAGCAACATCTTGCCAACTACCTATTTTATTTTTTTCGGAACAAATCCGATTAATTAATTCTTTATCAGATTCATTTTCTAATCTTCTATAATCCATATTTATTCCTCATCAATATATATAATCCATAGTACAGTCTTCACCAATTATTTTATCTACAACCCCATATTCTTTTGCTCTATTTCCAAAAAAGAAAAATTCAATATCATAATGGTTATCATAAAATTCTTCTGACATTTTAGTTGAAGAAAGAACATGATTTTTATAACGATTATCAAGTTCTTCAATAAATTTCATAGTATCTTTTGCTTTGCTCGTACTATTACTAATAGTTACATCTCCATCATGCATTAAAAAAATTGTATTGTTAAAACATATTCTTTCATGACCTGCAATAAAAATATGAAAAGCTGCACTAGCCACTAACGACATACCCAATACTTTAATAGGAGTTGTTGATACTTTAATAACATCAACCAATTGCATAGCAATAATACTGTCTCCACCACCGCTATTAATATAAATAGTAATTGGTTTTCTATCTTTAGGAAGCAATCCTTTATCAGATTGATTCCATTTAAGGATATAAATAATACAATCTTCAATTAAGTTTTCATTGATTTCATCATTAAGAATTAAAATTCTATTATCATAAAAATCTCTAATTACTTCATCAAAAAAAGTATTATCATTGGTTGTATCTAAAATTGATTTTAAATCCATATTTTTTTCTCCTTTTAATCCTTTATTTTAGTAATAGAGCTAAAAAGTTTTAACCTTCTTAGCTCCTTTATAATAATCAGTTTTAAATCCCTCAATGAGGAATAGTACGCCTATAGGCGTAGAACGACTCGTGTGGGATTTGAACCCACGACCTATGCATAGACAGTGCATCGATTTAAACCGAACTAATCCAACGAGCCAAATAAAAAAGGGGATAAGTTAATACTTACCCCTTTTTATAATTGTTATTGATTTTTAAGCTCTTCAATACAACGTTGAATTGTTGCTTTATCTTTTGAAGTTGCGTCTTGCATCATCATCTCAAGTTTATCAATCATTTGGTCAGTAACAGTATATCTACTATAACCATTATCATAACCGTAACTATTCATGCGATTACGGTTATTATAAGAACCATAACTATTATCATAATAATTATGTGAAGGATTCATACGATTATAATTGTTATAATTATTTCTATAAGACCCTTCATCAGAATATCCCATATGTTCTTCTTTCTCAGATATGTCCATAATATCTTTAATAATATCTACAACTGTATCTGCTACTTGAAGGGTAGTAGGGTTAAGTTCACCTTGAGAATTTATTTTTCTAACTTCATCACAGAGCATATCTTTTAAACAATCTAATTCCTTCATATCTACTACCTCCTTTCTCAAGCAGTTCTATCTACAGTCAAATTTGCATTTTGAACATTTATAGAAACACCACTTGTATTTTCTATAGAGATAGTAAGACAACAACCAGCAGGAACTGTAATATTTGCTACACTCGTCACATTAAAATAAGCATTAAGAGCAGTAGGAGTAACTCTAGCTCTGCTAGTTTGAATTGGCTCTCCATCAATAGCAAGAGCAAGACTAATTTCACCAACTGTTCCACCAGTTGGAATTGCAATATTTCCATTAAATTCAACTTTATATCTCGCAAACTTAGCACAGGGGTTATTAACGATACCTCTAAGAGTAAGGATACCAGAACCATTCCTATGAATTACATATCCACGATTACATGGAATGGAATCTTGAAGTAATACATTTTGTCCAGCTTCAATTTCTTGAATTGGATTGTATACATACTCAGCCATAGTATTTCACCCCCAATTATGCCGCATTACATCCGCAACCAAACATATATCCATTTTGATTACAGCAATTAGGGTTACTTACAATATAAGCTGGTTGAGGAGTAGGAGCGAGATAACGTTCCAATGCCACAGTCTGCGCTTCATTGTTTGCAATAATAGCCGCAGTTTGAGCGTTCTGAGATGCCACGCCATTTGCGCTGTTGATAGCAGCACGGAGAGAATCAATCTCATTCTGCATACTACCAATTCTATTTTCGTAATTTTGCTTAATGCCATCCATTTCAAGTTGGCAAAGCTTATCCATAACAGCTTGGACTTTAGCGTCTGTATTTGCACGAGTAGCCGCAGCTTCAGCCGAAATAAGCTGTTTAGTCTCAGCTACTGCAAGCCTGTTTTCACAACAACAATTTTGGAAAGATGATGTTACATCATAAAAACTCTGCATATTTGCCATTTGATTTCCAGCTAAAGTTTGCAGAATATTAGTTTGACCATTACAACGAGAAATTTCAGCATTAGCAAAACCATTAGTCATAGTTCCACTAAGTCCTGTAATACCATTCATAATTGCAGATTGGTCAAATCCTCTCTGAACATCATTATTAATGACATAGGGCATAGCACCACCATTGCCATTACCAAATCCATTGCCCCAACCATTTCCCATTAGAGCAAATAAGAAAAGAACAATAATCCAGAATGAACCATCGCCCCATCCACCAAAACCATTGTTACCACCAGTTACCGCTGCTACATCAGCTGCACTAAGCCCACCATTGTTACCATCAGTTAATCCCATAATTAATTACCTTCCTTTATAACTAAATATAATATTAACGAGTTACTATACATAAACTTTGCAAAGTGTTAGTACCGTTTTTATTTAAAGAAACCACGCATCATTTGAGCCATTGATATAATCTGATTTAGCTGTTGATTATTCATAGCACCATTGTTGACCATATTTTGAAATCCTAATTGAGGGTTTTGCAACATCTCTTGTGGATTATTTACATTTCTTGAAGTTAACCATTGCGTTGGGTTGTTTTTAAACTTATTATATTCAGACATGATATACTGCATATTTGCAAATAGATTATTTGTCACTTTTTGTCCTCCTCTCCAAATCGTCTATCAAATTCATCTGAAACTATTTTTCTTATATCTTCTAAAGAAAAGACAGGTTGAGTTATATCTATCTCTCCTACGAATACATATTTTCTTTTTTTATTAGGTGTAGAACCATCTAATAAAATAAATTCTTTTTCATTTTGATTTTGAATATCTGATTGAACAGAAGGATATTGAGTATTTTGTATTGGCATATTATAATTGCCATTCCAAAAAGTTTGATTTGTATTTTGCGGTATATACTGTGGAGGATTTGGTTGAACCATTGTATTAGGTTGTTGAAAAACATTTTTCCCTCCATTCATATAATTATTATCAACAGCAGTTCCTTGATAATTTGAACTTACATTATTAATCCCTGTATTATATGAATTATTTTGTTTTAACTGATTTTGATTTATATTATTTGAAGTTATATCCATTATTTACTAATTTCCTTTCTCCAATAATAAAGTGGGAAATCATTACCAGAATCCCACGTATCATAATAATTACCATCTTCAACCGCAATTACATGTTGGTCTGTAGCCAATAAATACAATCCTTTTGGATAATCTTTACAAAACTGTTTTACAGTATATCTTTGAGGATAAGTATCAGGAATAATATATCTTCTAAAACCTTTAGTAAATAAATAACCTCCCCAAACACTATTTGAAGAGGGCATATCATGCATCATAAAACCTTGAACACATACTTCCATATATGTTTTTTCCCAGTCTTGATTGGTAACTTTTGATATTGCTCTAACAACACAGTCACCAACTAATTTATTTTCAGGATTAGAATTATATTCTACGTACATATCATTCTCCATTCTTTTTATAAAAAATAGAGCTAATAAATATAAATATAAGAAATCCCCATCATGTAATTAAACATGACAGGGATAACTCACTAATTATCTATATTCAGTTTTAATATTACTTCATATTGGCAAGAATATCTTTAACAGCCTTGCCAAAACGAACAGAAGCTTTCTTCTTAGCAGGAATACTAATAGTTTCTCCAGTCATAGGATTTCTACCTGTTCTAGGTGCAGTATCTTTAACACTAAAAATAACACCATCAAAAAGCTTACCATCATCCTGTGTTTCAAGAGCTTCATAAAAAGTCTCCTGAACAACATCAAAAATTCTCATAGCTTCCTTATGAGTAATACCAGC
>JAEIGA010002814.1_pt1 | contig 27508 bp, 26 predicted proteins | sample 9270691 | NCBI WGS metagenome assembly JAEIGA01 (sample SAMN17057246, study PRJNA624740) | gut metagenome | biome: biome; isolation source: fecal sample | host: Bos grunniens | place: China: Xizang | collected 2019 | reverse complement strand
AGAACATGCTTAGGATTGATGCCAAGCTCACCTGCAGTTACCGATGCGCTTAAATTCGCATCGGCTAGGCCACTCTCGCCCGTACACGCATTGGCGCAACCTGAATTTGCAAGAATTGCCTGAACGACTCCGCCCTTTACTACTTTGCGATCATAAAGAACGGGAGCTGCAGCAACTTTATTCGTTGTAAAAACAGCGGCCGCCTCACAGGGAGAGTCGGCCACGATAAGAGCTACATCATCACGCCCTTCATACTTAATTGCGCCTGCGGCACCTGCCGCGCTAAACCCCTTGGCAGAAACGACTCCGCCAGGAACAACTTTTATTTCTGACATATTCGTTAATAATGAAAGAAACGCGCCTTAGCGCGTTTCATAGTGACCGGGAACCCATGTTCTGAGGACGACCCCATTGGGCTGGACTTGATCGACATACCTTCCTTCCACCCACACTTGCACCGGCTGCTGAACAACTACCGGCTGCTGCACGACAACGGGAGAAGGCTGAACGACTACCGGCTGTTGAACGACGACCGGAGATGGCTGCACCACTACGGGCGAAACGACGGCTGGTGGCGGATCGGGCCTGATCGCATCAACGATGGCGGAACCGATTATCGCCCCTCCGATAATGCCAGCAGCAACGGCGGCACCGCGGGAGTGATGGTGGTGATGGTGATGAACACGAGGATGAGCATGGACGGGCCGCCCCCTATGAACTGGAGGGCGAGGCCTTGCCACAGCCACAGAGGCCGTAGCAAGAACCATAAGAATTACAACTGCCCTGCGCATTAGGCGTCTCCTTTTTTGACTGCTTCCTCTTCGTCAGAAACTTGAGGACGCTTACCGCGATAGTACCAGAACATTACAGGAGTTGCAATGAACACAGAAGAGAACGTGCCTGCAACAACACCGAAGAGCATGATAAGCGCGAAGTCGAAGATTGAACCATCGCCGAAGGCGAAGAGCGCCAAGACCGCAAAGAGCGTGGTCGCAGAAGTAATCGTCGTGCGCGAGAGGCAGGCGTTGATTGCCGCATTGCACAAATCGTAGAACGAAAGCTTCTTATTGTGGCGGAGCATCTCACGGATGCGGTCAAACACGACGACTGTATCGTTCACAGAATAACCGATAATCGTAAGAACGGCAGTGATGACGATAAGCGAGATCTGACGGCCGCAGAGCGAGAAAAGACCGATTGAGATAAGCGCGTCATGCGCAAGAGCCACGAGAGCGCCAAGGCCAAAACCGAACTGGAAGCGGAAGCCGACATAGACGAGGATAGCTAAGAGAGAGAAGAGAACGGCATACGTTCCACTCTTCTTCAAATCAGCGCCAACCATCGAACCGACTTCATCTACGGAAGAGGCGGTAAATTCAGCCTGCGGGAACTTCTCCTGAAGGAGCTTTGTCACATACGCCCCAACATCCTTGTTCTCGACGGCGGAACCCTTCTTTGTTTCGGCTGTTTCACCAGTCTTGATAAGGAGCGATGTGCCCTTTACACCATGCTGATACTGAATGATCGCAGCATTGTCGAAGGAGTTGAGCGTTGCGCGGATATCGGCAACGGCAGGCTTGGCCTCTTCCTTGAGGTTATAGATGATGGACGTGCCGCCCGTAAGGTCTACTGAAAGGACCGACGCTCTGTTCGTTGCGAGACGGAAGGCGAAAATGGCGATTGCCACGGCGATAAACGTGAACGAACCGCCAACCGAGTACTTCATCACCTTCATAAAATCGAACTTGGCGTTCGTGAAAAGGCTGAGCATTTTAAGGCGCTTACTCGAGCCAGCCTTGACTGTATGATCAAAGACAAGACGCGTCACGACGAGAGCCGTGAACATCGAGATGATCACACCCGAAACAAGCATAATCGCGAAACCGCGGACAGGGCCTGTGCCGACGACAAAGAGAATAATACCAGTTATGATGGTCGTCAAATTGGAGTCAAAAATAGCCGTAAAAGCACGAGCATAACCGTTGTGGATGGCTTCGCCGGCAAGCTTTCCAGAATCGAACTCTTCGCGGATACGCTCGAAGATGAGAACATTCGCATCAACAGCCATACCAAGCGTGAGAACAAGGCCGGCAATACCAGGAAGCGTCAATACAGGAAGCTGCATCGAGCCGCCGCCGCCCATTGAAGGATCGTGCGCAAAGACGCCAAGAACATTTGCAACAACGACAAGAGCCGTAGGCAGAAGCGCGATATCGAGGAAAAGCGCGATATCGGCGACAAGGCCTGCATACCAGTAATAAATGAACATGAACAACGCCACGAGGCAGAAACCAAAAAGTGCCGCTACGACGCCTGCCTGCTTGGCATCGTCTCCGACGGTGGGCGAAACGGTCGTTTCAGAAAGAACCTCCATGGGAGCCGGCAGAGCGCCTGCGTTAAGTTCAGCTGCGAGCTTGCGAGCGGCGGGGCCGTCAAAGCGGCCGGTAATCTGCCCAGAAGAGCTGATTTCTGACTTGATTTCAGGAGCGGAGATAAGCTGATTATCAAGAACTATAGCGAGCTGACGACCCATATCCGACGGATTCTTAGGCCCACGCGGCTGATAATTGCGCGTGAGAGCGGAGAACTTGCGCGCACCTTCAGGATTGAGCCTAAAAGCGATTGCGAGGCGACCTGTCGTAGGATCGCGCTCTACATTTGCAGAAACGAGAGATTCACCCGTAAGTTCCGTATTACGAGAAATGAAGCTGGGCGAATAAGTGCCGTCGCCGTTATCCTCGAGCATGAAGCGATAGCGCGCATCAGGAGTTTCAAACGCGGCGAGGCGAGCCTCGTAACCTTTAACCTTGGATACTTCAGCCCAATCCGCGGCGCGTGCATAACCTGAACCGTGCTTGACATAACCGGGAGGCGCAACTTCCTTTGAAAGAAGCTTGTTTACGAGCTGATCGTTCTTGGGGTGGGTGAGACGGAACTCAAGGAACGCCGCGCTCTGGAGGTTTGCCTTGGCGTCCTTACGCACTGCCTCATCGGCACCAGGAAGCTGAACGAGGAGTCGATGATCCTTCAAGCCCTGAATTACAGGCTCGTTCGTACCCATCGCATCAACGCGGCGGCGGATAACTTGGATTATGCGCTCGTCACACCCTTTAAGCACTTCTTCAATCTTGCGCTCGACTGCGCCAGGAGTATTCGTGATTGAAGGATTGGCTGCAATGATTGTTTCAGCGAGACGCTCAGTATCAACGCCGAGCGTAAAGGACGTGCCGCCTTTAAGGTCAAGCCCGAAACGGAGCTTTTCCGAAACAGGATTGCAAACATAGAACGAAACCGCGGCAACTAGCCCTAATGTCAGCCATTTCCAGGCGTTGTTACGGAACGACGTATTCTTAGCCATGATAATTTTACCTCTATTTTGTGTATATAAATTTCGCTTATTATATCATAATCAGCCTTTAAAAATCAACGGCACACCATTGAAAAAAGGACATCACTTCACACTTCCGAGTTCAAACATTTAAGAGTCGACATCGACACTCGTCTTGACCTCGCTCTGCCGCACCGTCTCCCTTATTTTTTAATTTCAATTCCCTTGGAGCGTAGCTTTTTCGCATCGTTGAAGGACATCTTCGAATATTGCGTAGCCTGCGCAATTGTGGCATCAACCTTCTTAAGGAGCAAATTCTTATCCTGGGAAATAGCCGCGGAAACTTTTTTGGCAGCAATCTTGGCGCGAAGTTTTTTCATCTGATCAAGGCCCTTCTTTAAAACCTGCGCGCCCTTCTTGTATGCATCCTTCTGCTCTGCGACCGTCTTTTTAGCAAAGGGATCGCCCATCATCATCAAATTCATCATCGCCTCTTTCTGCAACATTTCGAACTCCTGCTCAAAGGGAGCCAACGGATTATCAGCCGAAGGCTTGCTTACTTTTCCTTTTGAAAGAGAAATAGCGTATTCCTTCGGCGTCATCCCTTTTTGCGGGCGGGCGGCGGTAGAAGCGGAGCCGTCCGCTTTAATAAACCTGACGCTCGGAAAACCCTTAATTGCATATTTCTTCACAAGCTCAGGATTGCGGGCGGCCGCCTTTTCTGAAAGTTTGCTTTTATCTCTGGGCGAATCGATATAAACGAGCTCAAACGACTTGGAGGCTTCTTTTACGAAAGATGCCTGCGAAAGATACTCTTTTTCAAGCAGTTTGCACCAATAGCACCAGTCGCTCCCTGAAAAAACGGCAAACACCATTTTCCCTGATTTTTTAGAAGCTTCCAAAGCAGCGTCTAAATCATCAGTAAAGCCATCAGGCGTTGATGTTGCGGCAAAAGAAATTAATGCTGCTGCGGCTGCAAAAAGAAATGTTGCGGATTTTTTCACGATTTAACCTCCTTAAGTTTACTTATGGTTGTATTATATCAAAAATCATGCCAATTGAATGTAAGATATTTGGTATAATACGCACTTCAATAGTTAGGAGAAAAAGATTATGCACCCTTACCGCACCCATACGTGCAACGAACTGCGCGCAACCGACGCAGGCAAGACAGTAAAACTTTCCGGATGGATGTTCCGCCTCAGAGACCACGGTGGCATTCTTTTCGTTGACCTTCGAGACCATTACGGACTTACGCAGATCGTAATCCACCCGAGCCGCAAATTCTTCAGTCTCGTGGAGAAGGCACACCTTGAGTCTGTCATCACCGTGACGGGCGAAGTTAAGCTCCGCACTCCCGACACGATCAACCACGATTTGCCCACAGGCGAAATCGAAATCGAGGCAAACGAGCTCGTGCTCGAATCCGCCTCAGAAGTTACCCCAATCTACATCCCTGATGAAAAGGCAGATGAATCTGAGGAAGTGCGTCTTAAACACCGCTACCTCGACCTTCGTCGCGAAAAGCTCCACAACAACATCATCCTGCGCTCGAAAATCATCAAGTTCCTGCGCGAAAAGATGTGGGAGAAAGGCTTCAATGAATTCCAGACGCCGATTCTCACCGCTTCCTCCCCGGAAGGAGCGCGCGACTATCTCGTCCCCAGCCGCATCCACCGCGGAATGTTCTACGCCCTTCCGCAGGCTCCGCAGATGTTCAAGCAGCTTCTGATGGTCTCAGGCTTCGATAAATACTTCCAGATCGCTCCGTGCTTCCGCGACGAAGCGGCGCGTGCAGACCGCAGCCCAGGCGAGTTCTATCAGCTCGATATCGAAATGTCGTACCCGACACAGGATGAAATCTTTGCGGTAGTTGAAGATGTCGTCGGCGAGACTTTCAAGAAGTTCTCCACATGGGATTGCGGAGAAGCTCCGTGGCCTCGCATCAAGTATCGCGACGCGATGATGACGTACGGCTCCGACAAGCCTGATTTGAGAAACCCGCTCAAGTGGTTCGATATGTCCGACTTCTTCAAGCGCGCAAGCTTCAAGGCATTCGCCTCTTGCGTTGAGCAGGGAGGCCTCGTCAAAGGTCTTCTCGTCAAAGGAATCGTCGGCGTTGAAACGCGCACATGGTTTGACAAGCGTGAAGCGTTCGTCAAAGAGAACGGCGGCAAGGGTCTCGGTTATATCAGCTGGACGAAGGAAGGCGAACTTAAAGGTCCTATCGCAAAGTTCCTCACTCCCGAGCAGCTTGACGAAATGAAGGCTCTTTCAAAAATGGAGCCAGGCGACTGCCTCTTCTTTATGGCGGCCGATGTTGATGAATGCAACAGGCTCTCAGGGCTTGTCAGGACAAACATCGCCGACAACATGACTAACGATATCCGCGAGAAAAACTGCTACAAGTTCTGCTGGATTGTCGACTTCCCGTTCTTTGAGAAGGATCCGGAAACCGGCAAGATCATCTTCTCGCACAACCCCTTCTCGATGCCTCAGGGCGGCATTGACGCGCTCAACAACAAGCCACCACTTGAGATTGAGGCGTATCAGTACGATGTCGTCTGCAACGGCATTGAACTCTCTTCCGGCGCTATCCGCAACCACCGTCTCGACATCATGGAGAAGGCGTTTGAAATCGCAGGATACCCGAAGGAAGTTATTCAGGAGAAGTTCGGCTGCCTCTACAATGCGTTCAAGTTCGGCGCGCCTCCCCACGGCGGCATCGCGCCCGGCGTCGACCGCATGGTGATGCTCCTTACAGACACGCCCAACATCCGCGAAGTCATCGCATTCCCGATGAACCAGAAGGCGCAGGACCTTATGATGAACGCTCCGAACTATGTCACCGAGCAGCAGCTTCGCGAACTTCATATCAAGATCCGCGGCACGGGCAGTGAAACAGCAGTAAAAGAGTAAAACCTCTTACGGAGTCAAACGTAAAAGTGAAGAATTTAAAGCTCACTTTGAAGGCTTGGCCGGTGATCACAATAGTGACCATCAGCCTTTGCTTTCTGACGCAATGCGTGGCGAAACTTTTCGGCATCATCCTTCCTGACCAGAAAAACGTCGGGATAGTCCGCGAAGCACTGCTTCAAATGTTTTCTTCGTGCGACGCATTTCTAAACGCGCTATTTTTGATTTTACAAATCATAGTGCTTCTTCCTGTAATCGAGGAGTTTTTATTCCGCTATCTTCTCTTTCGCCTGCCTTCGTCTGGCTTTGAAAAAAGAATAGAAACTTTTGCGATAATCTCCTCTGTATTATTCTCTGCCGCGCACTATATAGATCAAAGCTTTCCAGATGCGGCTTTTGTCGCGCTCTTTTTCTTCGGCGTCGCGCAGTGTGCTCTGTATAAAAGAACAAAAAACATCTGGTGCGCCGCTCTCAATCACGCTCTTTTCAACCTTACAAATCTCGTTCTGGCAGTTTCTCTTCCGGAAATGGGATGAAGAAAAAAGACTATGAAAGTTTGCTTTGAAACATTCGGCTGCCGCTTGAACAGAGCTGAAGCGCTTCAGCAGGAGGCAAACTACATCGCCAAAGGATGGGAGATTACAAAAGAGCACAAGGACGCCGATTTAGTAATCGTCCGCGGATGCAGCGTGACCAAACGCGCTCAAGCAGATTGCGAGAAACTTATTGCGCACATCCGCCGCAAGTATCCCACGCTCAATGTGAAAATCGAAGGGTGTCTCAAAGATCCTGCGCAATCACCTAACGAGCAAAAAAGAAAAACCGAAGCGGTTGAGAGCGGAATCGAACCTATTCCATCTCGTACGGCGCGAGGCTTTCTCAAAGTTCAAGACGGATGCTCAAGAAGATGCTCCTATTGCATAATCCCCAGCTTCCGCGGAAACAGCGTTTCTATTCCCTTCAATGATATTCTTGAAAAGGCAAAGCGCCTGAGAGACGAAGGCGGATATCAGGAAATCGTGATGACGGGGTGCAATCTTTCGCTCTACTCGCACGAGGGGAAAACTTTGGCGCAACTGATAGACGCTCTCTCTTCGCTGGGCGGCTTCCGCCTGAGGCTCGGTTCGATTGAGCCTGGCGAACAAGCGAGCGAAATAATACGCGTTATGGCCGAGAACGAAAACGTCTGCAAGTCTCTGCATCTTTCCGTTCAGTCTGGATCAAACTCAATTCTCTCCGCCATGCGCCGCCCATACTTTGCACGAACAGTCGACAACCTTGCAGAAAAAGCTCATTCGCTTATGCCTGACTGCTCGCTCGGATGCGACATAATAACAGGTTTCCCGGGCGAGACTCAACTCGATTTTCTTGCAACGAAAGCGATGCTTGAACGAAATTTGTTCTCAAACGTCCACATTTTCCCGTTCTCTGCCCGTCCCGGCACTCCCGCAGCAGTTATGCCAGGACAACTTTTGCGAGAAGAAAAAACGGAGCGCGCACGACTCCTCTCAAAAATCGCAAGTAAAAACCGCGCAGAATTTACAGAAAGATTTCTTGGCCGCACAGTGGAAGTTGCCATAGAAGAAGAGAAAAACCCTTCCGGATGGACAAGCGAATATCTCTGGTGCACACTGAAAACTGCGGCGCGAAACATGTTCCCGCGCAAGTCGGTTAAGAAAATGAAAGTCATCGGCATTTCAAAAGGCATTCTTGAAGCCACCCACGCCGACGCTTGAAATCTTCCTACTTGCGGATTTTCTCCACCTGCTTGAGAAAATCTTTGTCGTTCGTTCTCACTTCCACGCTTTGAGCTTTTCCAAGCCAACGAGCCATCCTCAGATAATCGCACACTAGTTTATCTGCACGGTGAAGGCCTTTGCCACCCGTATAGGAAACGCGCACTCTGCCGCATTCTTTAGACGATGCGTCGTGCCCGTCAAAAACGAGCCATACGAAATCTTGCGGACGCTCCTGAACGTGCAATTCAGCTTGACGGATAAGCTCTCCCCTGTCACTGGCGCAGCGATTTGCGCCAAGTATCATATTCCATCCGTCGATAATTATCATCCGCCCATGAGGTGAGAGATTCTCAAGATCCCTCTGGGCGAGAAGCGCAAGATCGAAATGCGCCTTTAAAGACTCAAGTTCGCTTTTCAGAAAAGCGTTCTCTTCTTTGAGACGGGAGACTTCACTTTTCAATTCGCGCAAATGAATCATTCGCGATGAAATTATAACATCCTGCGAACTCATGGCAGAAGCGCGGTCGCGTAACGGTCGCGTCCGGAAAGATCCTTCTTGATTTTTATCTCGCTAAAGCCATAGCCCTGCATAAGACGGGCAAGCGCAGGGCCTTGCGTATCTCCTATTTCAAAAAACACGCTGCCTCCACTCTTAAGAAGATTTAACGCATCGGCCAAATACCGGTCGTAGAAATCAAGCCCGCTCACTCCACCATCAAGCGCAATGCGCGGCTCAAAATCCTTGACTCGAGGGTCTAAGGTTTCGCAAACATCGCTTTCAATATAAGGTGGATTTGAAACGATAATGTCGACGCATTGAGGCTCATCAAAATCGTCAAGGCCATCCATCACCGCAAAAGAAGCACGGGCACCAAGGCCGCACAAGGAGGCATTTTCACGGGCAAGGGCAATTGCATCCTCGCTTATGTCCGTGCCGAGAAAAACGCCTTCTCCTTTGTATTCGGAAGCGATGGAGAGAATTATGGCACCCGTACCTGTTCCGACATCGACGACAAACGGCTTCTGCCCCTCGTACGAACGCTTTAGATGTTCAAGAACGAGAGAGACAAGCCCTTCAGTCTCCGGGCGCGGAATAAGCGCACGAGAATCGCATTTTAACGTAAGGCGCCTGAAATCCCATTCGCCCAAAATATACTGGAGCGGCTCGCTCTTCACGAGTCGCGCCATGGCGCGGCGCATCGCTTCAAGTTGACGCGGAGAAGGCTCTTTTTCAAAAAAACTGAAAAGTTTGCCTCTATCGGAAGAAAGAAGCCGCGCGGCGAGCAATTCACCCGCCGTGCGCGCATCTGGGACATTGCGCGAATCGAGATAATCCGCTGTCTTATCTATTACTTCGCGCCAAACCACTTAAACCGCATCCGTTTCTCTCTGACGATACTGCCTTGAGTCTTTAGAAAGGCATCTCTTCGATATCTCCAGCGTCCATGGAGATATCAGGCTCGGCAGGAGCGGGAACAGGCTCCGTGGAAGACCCGTCGGCATTGAGAACTTCAATCTTCAACGCAGTTAAATCGACGAAATACTGAACCCCGCGAGGGCCTTCCCAACGACGGCCGTCGACCGCGAAACGGACTTTTGCGCGCTGACCCTTGCGCACCCCGTCAAGAAGCGAACAATTATCTTTCTTGAAGCTGAATTTGACGGGATTGGGATATTTGCTGGGGCTGTCGACATCATTGCCGATGATGATATCGCGCTTCGTAAAGCCGCTTGAAAAAGTCTGAACGGGAAGAACTTCCTCGACGACGCCGGTGTATTCGAAAATTTGTGACATTATTACTCCTTATTTTATTTTGACATTAAGATTTTTTAATTCCATCTTTAAGAAATTTAACTTGCATCGGTGCTACAAGAGTATAGCCGTTTTCACTTAAAAGAGAGCCTTGCGAAAAGTATTTTGCCGCGCTTGAGTTTCTCAAATTGAGAGAAGACATCTGGTTTAGGCACGGAACTTTTTTACTCTTGCACAGCTGCTCGCAGACCTTCGAAAAGGATATCGCATTCTTGCAAAGCTGAGCGTCAAGCGGAGAGGCAAGCGGTGTAAGAACGAATATTTTCGCATTTTCATCCACCCGCATGATTTTGCCAATCGCCCCAGAAAGGACTCTCTTTAAAAGTTTCTCCTTGACGGAAACATCCTCCGTATCTGCCCAAATTACATACGCATCGTATTTCTTGCCGGCCGCAAAAGGCATGGCAAGAAGCTCTTCGATACGCGGCTTACCTTTGGCAACCGGCTCGAATTTGCTTTCATTCAATGCGAAAGAATCTATATCAACTCCCAGCGCGGAAGACCATATTTTCTTTGCGGCCAAAGACGAAGGAGAAGAAACGGATGTTCCGCCGAAAAGAGCTATGCAAGGGCGGCTCCTCTTCGGGCGCTTACGGAAACAATCGAGCGGGACAATATTGAAATCGCAATCTTTAATATATTCAGTATCAGGATTTAAATTCCAGCAAACGCGCTCAGGCTCGAGAGAAAGAGACGTGTCGCACCCTGCGGAGCGCACAGTCTTTACGACCGTTGAAGTGCCATCCTTCTTGCGCATCGTAATCTCGTATGCATAAACGCGCGAAAAGGCTTTGTCGCCCTGCTCCACCGCGGGGAAGGAGACTTGAACCTTATCTTCGACGGAGCCATCCCATTTTTTAACCTTAACAGGTTTTATCTCGACCTTCGGCTGCTTGGCGTACGCCGGAGGAAACTTTGCCTTGGCGCGCGGCGCGAATGCAAACTCGGGCGCTGCCGGGTTTACGGGAACAGGGACAATCCAATCTTCTCCGATGGACTTGTTCTTCGTAAGCTCCATGCGGCGGACTGCGAGAAAACCCTCATGCACATCGACAACATAACCTGTGTTGCAATGGGAAGAGCGGATGTCCGGCACTCCCTCGGGAGTAACTGCCCAGCCGCCATTCAAGTTCTTTTTAAGCGGCGAACTGTACGATAATGAGCACGTGCCGAAACTCGTAAACCCACCTTGCCAAACGGCACGCTCGTCCGTAAGAGGCTTGTGAGAATGCCCCGAGAAACATACTGCGTTCGGGAAATTCTTGAGAACTTCTGTTGTGTTTTTGCCGCAATCAGGCCACCACGCCTCGTTGCCGTGGCAAGTGTTTTTCGGATGAAGGTGCTGAACAAAGAAGAACGGTTTTGTCTTGCCAAGCTCTGATGCGTGAGAACTTAAGTAGCCAGGCAATTCAACCGCCTCATATTCATGCTTTCCGCCGATCCCGCCGCAACGCCAGTGAGAACCCAAGAACCAGTAACCCTTGATGTTCTTCGCAAAGAAATGCGAATACTCTTCGCCGAAGAGCCTCTTCCAGAGAGTGTCGCGCGTCCAGTAGATGTGCTTCGAACGAAAATCGTCTTCATCTATAATGAATTTTCCGTCGTTATCCTTCATCGGGGCGCCGTCCTCGCCTTTCTTCGCGTACGCTTCCTCCGAGCGATGACGCCATTCGGCTTGATCGTGATTGCCCATCACAAAGACGTGCTCGACTTTTTCTCCGTCGGGGCGTTTGCCTTCAGGGAAAACTTCATACCACACCTTGGCAAACGATTCTATCTCCACAACGAGACCTTCGTTTGCGATATCTCCTGCAACAACGACGCAATCAACCTTCACGTCGCGAAAATGCTCAAGCGCCTTACGCCACTTCCACAGCTCGCCGTCAACTCCTGTTATGTGAACATCGGAAACTACTCCGATGCGCAGCTTTCTGTCGGGCGAGAGTGCAGCATACATGCCCTTCGGCGCGACAAAAGCGCCAGAGGCCGCCGTTATCATTGCAAGAAAATCTCTGCGCGATGATTTCATTGTGACTCCTTTCACCATTTTCTTCCTATCGCTCAAAAACCGATTACGCCATATCCTGCTTTAAGATGCATTGTATAGAGGCGGAAAGAACATACTTCTCGCCAGGCTTAAGTTCACGTCCGCCAGGCCAGTCGCTTACAGGCTCAACGCAAACAAACTTACGCCAATCGTCTTCTTCAAGATCGGGAAGAGTCGACCCCGGCCCGGGATTCCAGACAACGGCAGAATCGTTGCCCGATGAGACTAGAGCCGTAGCCCTTCCGATAACAGAGTCTATCACCGCATATTCATGTTTAGGCTCGTTTTTCATCGCGAAAATATGATCAGTCTCGCAGTTTAACGCGAAATCCCCAGTATGTTCCTGGTCTGCTTTTTCCGTAAGTCCGTTAAAAAAGACAAGCCCGTCAAGCCCTTTAACAACGGCTTTATCGCGCTCGCTGACGCGAAGATAAGGATGAAGCCCGCAGCTAAACGAAAACGGCACTTTAGAAACGTTGCGCGTTTGAACGGTCATATTGAGCTTCATTGTCACAGACACCGTATACTCGAGATCGAAATCGAACGGCCAGATTTTACGCGTTTCCTCATCGGATGAAATGCCCAGAACGATTTCAGTTTTCTCTTCCGAATATTCGCTTGAACGCACTTCGAAAATCATCTTGCGGACAAATCCGTGCTGGACAATCTCCTTCGAAAAGCGATTGCCAAACTGAGGCCAGCAGAGCGGAATTCCCCCGTGGAAAGAATCTCCGCGGTTATAATCCCTTTTCGAAGGACGGAAAATGACAGGCCCGACACCCGTAGGTCTGTAATCGAGGATGTTTGCCCCGAGAAGAGCAATCTCCGCCGATCCGTATTTGTTGGCGATGACTACATTTGGATAGCCGGCAAACCCTGGGCGGAAAACAATCCTGCCAGGCGCGCCAAAACGCGAATTAAGTCTCTCAATACTTTCTCTCATATCCCGTATATTATACCATATTAAAGAAGATCAACCCAATCGTAACAATTCAGCGATCGATTTTTTCGATATGGGCCTCACCTGCGAAAAACGAAACTCCTCCCACATCGAGCGAACCGTCTATCTGGATCCCGCCAGATATTCCTTGCACCGGAGCTCTGTCATCATCAGTCTGAATGAGAGTTACTTTCGTACCTTTAAGATCATCAAGAAGAGCAACTCTCTCATAAATGCAAGCGAAAGCACCTTCTTTCCACTGATCGAAAACGTTTGAAACGCAAGACAAGACAGCGTCTCTCACACGCTCAACAGAAAGAAAACTTTTTTCACATCCCAAAAGCGCGAGAGACGTCGCGCGCGAAGAGAACTCCTCAGGAAAAGTTTTCTCTAAAATATTAACGCCTATTCCCGCTATCACGTTATCGGAATCCTTTTCACAGAGAATCCCCGATATTTTCTTGCCGCGGACTAAAATATCGTTAGGCCATTTAATGCGGCAGAGTCCTCCCGTCGCCGGCGAAAGAGCATCGGCGACACTAAGACCTATGGCGAGAGGAAGTGTAGAGACATGTTCTGGAGAAAGATCTCCTACAGGAAGAACTATGCTCATGGCAAGGTTTGTGTTGGGAGACGAGACCCATTTATGATCAAGCCTTCCGCGCCCCGCCGTCTGAAATGATGCCGTAAAGACATCCCAAGGCTTTCCTCCGCGCGCATCAAGATTCGTTGAACGCGTCAAATCCTTGTGATGTATCTGCCACCTTTGCATTATGCCTCCAACAATGCTCCGCCGTCTACAGGTATTACGCACGATGTGGTGGCCTTCGCGGAAAGAAGAAACGATACGGCATTAGCGACATCTTCAGCCGAGGGCCTCCCAAACGGCGTAGGCGGAGCCTTTTCAGAAAAGCCTGGAGGAGGCATGACGGGACCTGGGCAGACGGCATTGACGCGAAGAACTCCTGCATACATTGCCGCTGCACGATGAGTATATTCGAGAAGTGCGCGTTTTGATTTAAGATACACTCCCCCTTCCTCTCCGCCTTCAAGAGCTGCCGAATCGATGATGTTCACTACAGCTCCACATTCCGTTTCACGCCCTCCCATAAGCATTGTCAATTTTTGGGGAGAGATAAAATTAACTGTCTCAATGCGCTTTGAAGTCTCTTCGTCGATGTTATTTCGATTATCAAAAATGGCTGCATTGTTTACAAGCGCATCGGGAGGAATTCCGCCTGTCATGCGAAGGAACTCGGCATAAAGGCAGGCAGCCCCCATAGGAGAGGAAAGATCTGCAACGATATCGGCTCCTGCGTCAGCCCTGTGGGATGACGTGATAACGCGCCACCCATCCTTCCTTAAACGCTCTGATATCGCAAGCCCCAAGCGCACTGTGCCGCCAGTAACGAGAACGGTCATTTTCTCCTCCCCGTTTGCGTTCCGCCTGCGATAAAAACAAAAACGCGCTCGCTTGATGTCAGTTTTATCCTTGATGAGGACGCACGGTTCGATGCTGCGCAGTAGAAATTTTTAAATTGAACTCCGTCAAGCGGCCAACGAAGCCCTTTTGAAGTCATTCTCGTTGAGGGACTCGGGGCAAAAACGGAAACGCCCGTACCTTTCTCTGCCTCTAAAACTGCCTTGCCCTCGACAGGATGAAAAACTCCTGAATCAGTTACTATCGGAACACCAGCATCAAGCGCAATGAAAATATTCGCGATAGTATGATCTTCGCGTTTACCAGTCGCCCCGACGATAACGATATCGTCCCACGAATTAGAACGGCAGAAAGAAAGCGCCTTTGAAAGATCGTTCTCCTCTTCTGAGCTCATCTCAATCGCGAAAGCAGGAGGAGAGGAAAGAGAATCAAGGTCTCCCACAATAAAATCAGGCCAGCGCGAAAAGCGGCGTTTGTAGGCTGCGGCCGCTCCATCGCACGCCACAACGCGCTTTGCGGCAAGAAGAAGACTCCACGCCTTCCCTCCTCGGCGCGGAAAGTCGCCGTCTGCAAGCACAACTGTCAAGTTCTTCCTTTTCACGACCAAGTTCAATCGTAGGCTTTCATATCGTTCTGGACTCGCCTTTTTGTCGCTTCGTCAGGCGCAACGACGACACCGCGCAATTCACACGGAGCCCAATGGTTTGTCCATGAAGTATCGCGGAATGCCGCGTCAAAATCGAGCCTGTCGGGAAGAATGTCATCGGTACTGCCCGGGCGGCCGTCCGGTCCGCACGAATAGAGAATCGGCGTTCCGCCTTCAGGCCTGCGGGCATAGAAATAGTCGCGCCCCCACGGATCTTTGACGATATGGTTCACATACGGCCCGTCCCATCCAGGATGAGCTTTGCGGATGCGCCGTATCTCTTTCGGCTTGCGAAAAGCAAGAACCTCAAGCCCCTCTTCGTTCGTAGGATATTCTCCCACATGAAAGCGGTAACGCCCGAGCGCGACAGAAAGAGACGTCATCGCCTTGCGCGCAAGAAGCTGATTTCTTTCGATGCGCTTTTTCCCCATCGTTAAGTTGCCGCTGAGTATACCCGGAACGACAACGGAGCCGATGACAAGAAGAAGGAGAATCGCAAGGACGTAAAATGCCGGACCCTTGGTAAAAAGCGGAGGTCCACCTGAAAGTTCCGCTTTTTTCAATTCGTATTCGCGCGCAATCTTTTTTATTGCAAGATTTTTCTTGCGGCGCTTCTCTCCGAAATTTGGATTTTTCGCCTTGAACTTCTTTCTGAGCTCAGAATAATCCACCATTGAGTAGCACCCCTTTAATCAACGCGCCCTAAAATAAGTTCTTCGTCCTGCGGCGCCTCCGGCGAAATGACGAAAGCCTTAAAAAGCTCCGCCGCAGCCTTCTCCAATCCATCAGGATTTGACGATTTTTCAAGCGTAGCAAGAGGAGCGCCTATAGAAACTTTATCACCTACGGCGACTGAAAGACGAACGCCTGCGAGAGGATCGATTCTGTCAGACGCTTTACCTCGACCGGCTCCGAGAGAAAGAGCAACCTTGCCCACACGCTCGGCATCAATCGCCGCGACGAATCCTGAGCGCATCGCCTGAATGCGATACTTGAAGACTGGTTTTTCAAGAAGACGCGAGAACGCGGACATGTCTCCGCCGTGCGCTAAAACCATTTCCTCAAATTTCGCTTTAGCCACCCCTTCAGCAAGCTTTTCGCGGCACATCTGACGAGATTCTTCAATCGAGATATTCAACGCAAGCGAAACCATTTCGGCCGCAAGCTCCACCGAAAGCGTGCGCGCCTTTTCTACTGCTCTCAGACACTCCCCGGGAGCGAGCATTTTGAGAGCCTCCTCCACCTCGCAGACGTTGCCGACGGCATAACCTAAAGGCGCATCCATTTTAGTTATAAGAGCCGAAGCTTTCCTTCCTGCCGCCTTAGCACCCGAAACGAGTGACTCGGCAAGCTGAAGAGCCTCTTCTCTACTCTTCATGAAAGCGCCTTTGCCGCACTTGACGTCAAAGACTAAAGCGCCTGCGCCCTCCGCAAGTTTTTTCGAAAGAATCGACGCTGTTATAAGCGGGATTGAAGAAACTGTTCCCGTAACATCGCGCAAAGCGTAAAGCTTTTTGTCGGCTGGAGTTATCTCGTCGGTCTGAACTGTCATTGAGACTCCGACAGAAGAGACGACATTGCGAAAAGCTTCAAGAGAAAGCGAGGCGTTGTAACCGGGAATCGTCTCAAGCTTATCGGCAGTTCCTCCTGTAATGCCGAGACCGCGCCCCGTAAGAGACGGAACAGCCACGCCGCATGCCGCTGCAAGAGGCTGGATTACGAGGGAGAGCTTATCGCCGACTCCGCCTGTGGAATGTTTGTCGGCGGTAGGCAATGATGTTACTCCCTCCCAATCAAGAACGGCGCCTGAGCGCATCATCGCCTCAGTAAGATCTGCCGTTTCACGCTGTGTCATCCCGCGGCAGCATATAGCCATAGCAAGAGCGCTCATCTGATAATCAGGTATTTCGCCACTGCAAAAACCCTCGATAAATTCACGTATCTCGGCGGAGCCCAAGGCGTGACCTTCGCGTTTTTTATCAAGAATGAGTTTTACCGCCGTCATATCAAGCCCCCAGCATTTTACGTATACGCTCAACCGCAATTTGCAAACTCTGCATCTTAGTCGCGTAACTCATACGCACGAAATCTTCACCGCATGCTCCAAATGCAGAGCCGGGAACACACGCTACTGAATATTCTTTCAAAAGCTTCATCGCAAATTCGTCGCCAGTCATCCCCGTAGAGGTAATCTTCGGGAAAATATAAAACGCCCCTTCAGGCATCAATGTCTCAATACCGATTGAATTAAGCGCAGGAACGAGCCAATCGCGGCGCTTTTTGTATTCATGGCGCATACGCTCTACATCTTTATCGCCATGTTCCATCGCCTCAACACCTGCAGCCTGCGAAAGAGTAGGCGCGCTCATAATGCCGTACTGATGAATTTTCATCATCGCGTCAATGACGGCATCGGGACCTGCGGCATAACCGAGGCGATAGCCTGTCATCGCCCACGATTTCGAGAAGCCGTTAAGGACTACGACTCGGTCGCGATACTGCGCGAACGAAGCAAAGCTGTCTAAAAACTCAGCCTCTTCATCTGAATAGACGAGCTCACCGTAAACTTCATCTGCAAGAACGACAATATCATGCTTATCGGCAAACTCAAGAATCACGCGCATATCGGCAGATGAGAGTTTCGCACCTGTAGGATTGCACGGAGAATTTATCAAAAGCGCCTTGGTCTTCGAAGTAACCTTCTTCTCGAGCGCGTCAACCGTAAGCTTAAAGCCATCCTCAAAGCGAGTTTCAACTGCAACGGGAACGGCATGAGCCAAACGCACTGTAGGAGCGTAACTTACGAAGCATGGCTCGTGATAAAGGACCTCGTCGCCAGGCGAGCAAATTGCGCGGATAGCAAGATCGATAGCTTCTGAAACGCCCACCGTCACAAGAATTTGTGACGCGGGATCAAATTCCGCAGAAAAGCGGCGCGACAAATAGCGAGAAATTGCTTTTCTAAGCTCTATCGTACCGAGATTGGAAGTATAGTGCGTTCCACCATCTTCAAGACACGTCACCGCGGCGCGTGAAATATGCCACGGCGTATCAAAATCAGGTTCACCGACTCCGAGCGATATGATATCCTTCGACTGCGCGACGATGTCAAAAAACTTTCGTATGCCGCTTTTTGGAAGCGCCTGCACATGCTCAGCAACTAAATCTCGTCGTACGCTCATTTCCCCTCCAACATATCAGCCACTCTTCCGGCAGCATCCGGGACAGACATCTTCTTCATATTCGCCGCCATCTGAGCAAGCCGCTCGGGATTGTTGCGATAATTCATAAGAAGACGGAACACTTGCCGCGGCGCGAGACGCGATTGGTCCCCCTCGCTTGCGGCCAATGCCACAGCAAAAGCCTCTGCGTTATGGTGCTGATGATTTCTGAGCGCCGTAGGCAAAGGAATCAAAAACGCGCCCTTCCCACATGCCGCAAGCTCGAAACACGTAGACGCTCCAGCACGCGCAACAACGAGATCTGCCGAAGCGAATGCGCTTGCCATATCATCTTCAAAAGCATGAACACGAGCAGGAATGGACGCTTCGGCATACATTTTAGAAATCAACTCTTCGTCATTAACGCCAGTCTGATGAATTACATAAAGTTTGCCTGCCTCACCGTTTCGCGCAAGTTCGGCATTCATCATAACAAGCGCCTTTGATAAGAGCATATTTACCGCATGAGCACCCTGAGAGCCGCCGGTGACGAACACGACGAAAGAATCTGGCGGAATAAAATCAAAACGCTTGCCTTCTGTTATATCGGACCTGACGGGAAGCCCTGTCACAACAGTTTTGACGAAAGGAAGGTAACTTGCAGTTACAGGGAAACTTATCGCCACTTTATCTGCAAAGCGCGAAAGAAACTCAACTGCCTTACCAGGAACGGTATTCGCCTCGTGGAGAAATATCTTCACACCGGCAGACTTTGCCGCAACTACCGGAGGCAAAGAAGAATACGAGCCCATCGCGATAAGCGCGTCAGGTTTTTCGCGGCGCATCTGACGGCGGCAACGCAGAATGGAACAAAAAACAGAAAAAATATTACGAAGAGAAAGCGGCTTTGCGCCCGTCGAAAAGGTTGGCCCTTTCCATCTGCGCATAACGGAAGACTCAATATTTCTTCCTGAATCCCACACCGTCACATCATGACCGCGCTTTACAAGTTCTTCGGCAACTGCAAGCCCCGGAAATGCGTGCCCTCCTGTGCCGCCGCATGCAACGACGATTTTCATTACCAATCCCTTTCATTCGGAGGCAAAGGAGCCTTTCTCATCCTGGCTTTCTTCTCCGCCTCATGTTCGTCGTTTCGCTCCTGCGCCTTTCTCAAAAGCGCATCAATCTCTTTTTCATCAGCAGTAGGCTCGCTCTTCTCTTCCTCTCCAGCGCCGCCCTCATCCTCCTTCGGCTCATCTGCCTGTTCAGGCTGATTCTCCTGCTGCTGATTTTCATTCTCGCTTCCAGTGTCTTCCTTGTTTTCTTTTTTATCGTTGTTGCCGCCCTGCGGCTTTTGCGAGGAATTTGATTTACCGCTTCCGCCGCCGCCATTTTTATCTTTCGGAAGAAGATTGCGAATTTCGTTGAGAATATCGCATACTCTGAGCTGCTGCGGAGGAAGGCTCTTTTCGCAGCATTCCAGCTGAATTTTTTCAGCCTCCGTCGCAAGAGAAGAGATTTTAGCCTGCGCCTCCGCGGTAAACGGAGGAACGTTCGTATCGCTCTGAGCTCTTGCCTCCCATGCGCGCGCCCACGCGGGGAACTTAGCCCTGAACGAGCGAACGTAGTCAAGCGAATCGTGCTGCCAATCTCGCCCATTAACAACTTCAACATCAAGATAGGCATTAGACTGCGAAAGAAGAGCCTCTTCAACGGCTGCGGGCGGAAGAACAGCAAGCTTTAAAAACCTCGTAAAATCATGTTCCGCATCACTGATGGACGAATATGTCTCTTCGCTCAGATCGGAAAAATCTTTTGCCGCCTTTTTCGTTTTTTCAGTAGCCTGATTAATCTGATCGATTATAGTCGCCGCCTGCGCTTCATTCGTCACCGCCTGCGCGAGCGTCTCTCGCACAGGATACCAGACATCGGCTATCGCAAGCGTCTTCTTTGAAAGAGAATCTGAAAGCATAACTAATTTCTTTGCAGAGTTAGTCCTGAAAGACGCCGCCTCGCTTATGAGATTTCGCGCTTCGTAAGCAGCCGAACGAAGCATCTCTGCGTGATCCTTCCCCTCGGCCGCCTTTAAAACTGCGTTTATCCGCTTTGTTTCGCGCTCGTCAAGAAGCCCGTCGACGGCACGCGTGAAATTCCTGTTCGCCTTTGCGTCGGACGGATCGGCCCTTAAGGCTATCTGCGCCGCCGCTGCCGCCTCTTCTCTATCTCCCTTCGCGTAAGAGAGAGCCGCAACAACCTCAGAAGCACGCGGGCCGTATCTCTTTGAAAGCATAAGCGGGCGCAATACGCGAAGCGCATTGGTGTAATCGCCCTTATCATAATATGAAACGCCCTCGTTCCATATCTCAGCGTCGGTGCGCTGGGAATCTGCTAAAAGAGCAAATGGAACGAATAGAAAAGAAAGCGCCGCGATGGATGAGTTAAGACGCATCCTTAAACGGCACCTCTCATTTCTTCAAGAATCGCGCTCGCCGCAGCTACGGGGTCCGGTGCTGCAAGAATAGGACGCCCGACAACGAGGTGAGTGGCGCCATCGCGAACGGCGTCGGCAGGCGACGAGACTCTCTTCTGATCGCCCACTGCACTGCCCTGCGGCCTTACGCCAGGTGTCACAAAGAGCGTTCCGGCAGGAAGCTGAGACGAAAGAGAACCGACTTCCTTCGGCGAGCATACAAGCCCGTGCGCGCCAGATTCCGTGGCAAAACGCGCCATCGCAACAACTTGCTCGGCGGGAGTGCGCCCAAGAATGCCGACATCTTCAAGGTCGCTCTTATCAAGAGAAGTAAGAACTGTCACCGCAAGGATTTTAGGGCCCGTGGGACCGAACGACCTTGCCGCGTCAGCCGCGGCGCGAATCATCGCCGAACCGCCGACTGAATGAATCGTCATAAGATCGACGCCAAGCGATGCGCCGGATTTGACGGCGCGCTCGACCGTGCGGGGTATGTCGTGGAATTTAAGATCGAGAAAGATCTTCTTTCCAAGGTCCTTTACAGCACGAACGACATCGGGGCCTTCAGCCGTAAAAAGCTCAAGTCCAATCTTATAAAAACCGACCTTGTCGCCAATTGCCTTGACCTTCTCCACCGCTTCATGCCTATCCGACACATCGAGCGCAACTATCAACTCCGCCATATCAGTTCCTCCGTTTAAATTATTTGGTTTGTATTATACCAAAAAAAGGAGCTCCTTATACGGATCGGCGCTTTGACACACGGCTCGGACAACAGCGTAATTTTCAGCTCCCCCCTTGCGCACATCTGGGAGGTTTGACTTATCTATCCCGCCGATTGCCACGGCCGGGTGGCGGGAAAGGCGAATCATCTGGCCCATCATCTCCAAACCGAGCGTAGGGTCGGGGATCTCTTTTGTAGGCGTCGCGTATACGGGGCCTACTCCGATGTAATCGACATTTTCATCGTTGGCCAAGGCAACTTGACTTAAATTATGCGTCGAAAGACCGATTATCGAAAGCTCAGGGAAGCGCGAACGGATTTCACCAGGCGACATATCGCCCTGCCCGACATGAACGCCGTCCGCCCCTGCCTCCGCCGCGATAAAGGGGTCGTCATTGACGATAAAAGCCGTATCTGTTCCAGATGTAACGCGCCTTACCTCACGCGCCTCGCGGAGAATATCCTCGCGCGAGGCTTTTTTCATACGCAGCTGGACGATCTTGACCCCCGCCTTAACAGCAGCTTCGGCGCATTTCGCATAGCCGACGACTGGATTTGTCATTACGAGATAAAGACCGAATTTTTTCATTTCGCAAGATCCTCGCATATCTGCTTTGCGATTTTTCTGCCGCTTTTAAACATTCCCCCGAAGATGGGGCCCATGCGGAAGCCTCCCTGCACGTTATTGGCAGCCATACCGCTCGCGTAAAGACCGGGATAAAGACGCTTTGTGTTCTCTACTGTCGTGCGCTCACCGTCCTCCATCCACATCGGCTTTTCACCGAGAATACCGCCAGTTGGAGAATCGATCTTAACACCAGCCTTGTTAACCGCCTTGGAAATAATCTCGCTTGGATGACCTGTGCCGTCAAGAACAGCGCGTGCCATAATAACGATAGGGTCGACATGAAGACCCATGTAACATACGGGATTGGAATTGATTACAACTCCGCAAACCGTACCGTCGTGAATCACGATATCCTCGACTTTTACGGCGTTGAAAATAACGGCTCCTGCCTTGCGCGCTCCGAAAACGAGGCCTGAAGCCATCTCTACAGAGTCAACGGTGTGATATTCCGCGTCGATTGGCTGAGTTGCAATTCCGAATTCGTGCAAAATCGCCGCGCCGTCATTCTGAACGACGACCTCGTTCATCAACATTCCGCCTCCCCATGTGCCGCCGCCAGGTGCGAGCTTAGACTCGAAAACGGCAACCTTCAAGCCTGCAAGAGCCAAATCTCGCGCGGCGACAAGCCCGGAAGGACCTGCGCCGACAATTGCAACATCAACTGCAAGATGGCTTTCGAGTTTCTTGAAGTAACTGCGCACAATGGCGCCCGATATTTTTTCTTCCATGTTCATTTTTTTACTCTTTAGTTGTCTGTAGTTATTGACTAAATAAATCCAAGGACGCCGCATTTTTCTCCGACGAGGTACGAGTTCTTTATAGCCGCATGAACGGCCGCTTTAGCGCCTCTAAGAGCATCTATCAACCCTCGCCCGAGAGTCAGCTCTGCCGCTATCGCCGCAGAAAGAGAGCATCCCGTACCATGTGTAGAGACTGCTCTTAAAATCGGCGGCAAAGAAAATGAAGTGAAGTTTTTTCCGTCATAGAAAGTATCTTCACCAAGATCAATATCGTTAAGGGCGTGCCCTCCCTTGATGAGAACTGCCGCTCCGAATCTGTCGAAAATGCTTTTCGCCGCATCATGAAGCGTGGCGCGGTCAGTTATTGCCACATCTGAAATTATTTCCGCCTCAGGAATATTCGGCGTTACTATATCGGCAAGCGGCAGAAGTTCTTTTTCGAGCGCCGCGATGGCTTTCTCCTCCAGAAGCTTCGCTCCGCTCGTAGCGACCATCACAGGATCTATTATTTTCTTGATGGAGAGGCGAGAGCTCAATTTTTCCGAGACGGCTGAGATAATCGCCTCGCTAAAAAGCATACCTGTTTTAAGGGCTCCTATAGAGTAAACGCCCAGTACGGCATCAAGTTCTTTGGCGACAAATTCTGGCGCGGCAGTTTCAATTCCCGTTACGCCAAAGGGATTTTGAGCGGTGAGAGCCGTTATGACTGAGCATCCGTGCAAACCGTATGAATGAAACATTCGCAAGTCAGCTTGCACTCCGGCATTACCGCCGCTATCGCTGCCTGCAATCGTCAAGCAGCACGAACGAATATCGTTCATGTTTTCCTCCGCAGGTATTATCCTGATCAGGTTGACGGGTATTTCTCAGCACCCAAGCCCTATGCTTGGCAGCACCCCGATGAATGCGCGTATTATACCATTTTCTTCATGCCTTAGGTGAGGCAAGCCGAAAAATTCACGGCGCCATATAGACGGGAACCTTAGACTGACGATCGGTTGGAGAAATGTAAAACTCCTGACCCGTAGCGTCCATGACGCTGCGCCAGAGGTCGCTCTTAAGCGAAATCTTCTGGCGCTCTATCGTCGCAAGCTTGATAGGAACAAGCGCATAGCTCTCGCCGAGATTTCCGACAACACAGATTGTGCGCCCTGCCATCGCGGCGTGGACGGCGTTGCGGGCGAGCATATAGCAACGAATCGCGTCAGTTCCGCGGGCCGGGACGGATCTGATTGTGTAACTCGGATCAAAATACTTTACCGAGCTTACAACACCTTTCTCCTTGAAGTGCGCCGAGATTCTCTTTTTCAGAAATTCTCCGATATCCTTCTTTAAGATGTTTCCGCTGGCATCGCGACGCTCAGGCTCGCCAAGAATGAGTTCCTGACCTGCGCCTTCTGCCACGACGATAACAGCATGCGTCTTACCTGCCTTGAAGCGGTTTTCAAGCGCCGTCAAAAGCCCGCTCGTCCCTTCAAGCTCAAAAGCCATTTCAGGAACGAGGCAGAAGTTTACTACAGGATTTGCAATCGATGCGTACGCCGCGATAAAGCCGGAGTCTCGCCCCATCAGTTTGACAAGTCCGATGCCGCCTGAAGTGCCCTTCGCCTCGACATGGGCGTTTCGAATCACGTTCGCCGCCTCGGCTACGGCAGTTTCAAAGCCGAAGGAGCGGCCGACAAACTGAAGATCGTTATCAATCGTCTTCGGAATGCCGATTACAGAAATCTTGAGATTGCGCTTCAAACATTCCTCCGCAACTTCGCGGGCGCATCTGAGCGAGCCGTCGCCGCCGACGCAGAAGAGAATATTGATATTCATCCTCACAAGCGTATCAACGATTATGTCGGTAGGCTGCTGTCCGCGGCTGGAGCCGAGAATCGTTCCGCCGAGCTCATGAATCGTATCGACAGTATCTGGATTAAGCATTATAGGCTGATATCCGAAATCAGGATTGAGCCCCGCATAACCGAAACGGATTCCGAAAATGTTTTTAACGCCGTAATCGAAGGAGAGAATCTCAACGAGGCCTTTGATGACATTATTCAATCCCGGACAAAGACCGCCAGCCGTGACGATGCCGACGCGCGTCCAGTTCGGATCGTGAAAAATTTTAGGCAGCGGCCCTGCGCGCTCGAACGTCGGAAGATGTCCAAGCTTTTTCTCCATCTCCTTCATATACGCTTCTTCTTCAGAAACGAAAATACGTTCGCCTTCATGAATAAATTCGTGATGATGAACGGGAGACACGATTTTGCACTCGCCAAGAGTATCAACCCTGCAAGAATACTGATCTTGATTAGATGCAATTTTATCCAATGCCGACATTTTTCTCCTCCATAACACCCAAACGACATTAATCATATATTATATCATTTTTTCTTAGGAAGAGTGTTGGCCCTCAAATAATAAACGGAACGAAAAGAATTAGAACATTTGCTACAGTTGACACTCTTAAACTTATATACTATACTCCTTATCATGAAAAAGATAATTACATCCTTCCTCCTTCTCGTATCGGCAGTTTACTGCTCGGCTAATACCTCCATAAAGGAAACGCCCTTTACAAATCCAGTCTGGGCTTTTGACGCGCCAGACCCCACATGGTGGGAGGCCGACGGAAATTACTACCTCGCTTCCACAAGAGGATCAATTCTCAAAAGCACCGACTTCATCAACTGGAAACTGGAAAAGAAAGATTTCCTCGCTCCCGGCGAGCGCGATGAAATCAAAAAAGAATGGAGGGGAATCTGGGCTCCCGATGTTGTGAAAATCGGAAACAATTTTGTCATGTATTTATCCTTCTGGAACGGCCCGCACAAGACGCTCATCGCCTCCTACGTCTCCGAGAGCCCTACTGGGCCGTTTACAAACCGCACTGTAATAACGGAAAGCAGAGTAACAAAAATAATCGACTCTATAGATGCTGAAGTTATTGTTGACAGCGAAACTCAAAAAACATGGATGTTCTTCGGTTCCATAGGCAAAATCCACCGTATAGAACTTACGCCTGACGGAAGAGGGCTTGCTCCTGGCGCAAAATACGAGCACGTTGCCGGGCTCGCCATATACGGCCAGAAAAACCGTGATAGAATCTACGAAGGATCTTATCTCTATAAACGCGACGGTTGGTGGTACCTATTCGTAAGTTCAGGCTACTACAGAAACCATACTTACTCGATAAACGTCGGCCGCGCAAGGCGCCTTACCGACGACTTTAAAGACCGCAAGGGAAGAAGCATGAAAGACGGCTTTACCGAAAAGATTCTATCATCACAGCCTAACGAACGCTTTTACGGTCCTGGTCACAACGGCGAGATTTTCACAACTAAATCAGGCAGAACATATATGCCATACCACTGCCACGATGCCAAAAAAGGCGTTCCTCAAAACCATCGCCTGCTGCTACTCCAGGAGATTCTTTGGGATGACGACGGCTGGCCTTACTTCGCAACAGGTAAGCCTGCAAAGGATGAAGTTCTTCGCTAAACGTTTTCTCCGCCGCTAAGACGGATGATGCGCTGGTTTGAGCTTCCGCGGAATTGAAGCGAAATATCTTTCAATTCCTCAACAAACGGGCCGTCAACAAGAACATCGGTCATGCGTAGGATTTCATCTGTAACAGCCGTGTGCCAACGAGAGGACGTATCTTTAAGTTCTTCTAAGATACATCCCGTATAAATCCAGAGCGTCTTCGCCGCGCCATACATCTCTCGAAACCGCCTCAAAAACGGGGCGAGAGCAGACTGATTAGATATCTCCATCGGCTCGCCGCCCAAGATAGTCAGCCCCGCGATGTGCGCCGGCTCAAGGGCGCTAAAAATCTCTGCTTCAACTTCTTCGGTAAAGGGCGACCCGTAATTAAAATCCTGCGCCTCCTCGTTGAAGCAACCCTTACACCGATGAGTGCAACCTGAAACGAAGAGGGAGACTCTAACTCCCTCTCCGTTCGCGATATCGCACTTTCGTATTGATGCGTAGTTCATTAGAGCTAATCAATCAACATGCAGAACGCGCTCTTTAATTTCCTGTGTACGACCCTGATTCCAGAACTGCGAGCCGATATAACCGCATGTGCGGCGCGCCACATTGAGTTTAGACTCATCTGTATTGCCGCACTTCGGGCACCTCCAGATCAGCTTGCCGCTATCATCCTTTACGATTTCAATCTCGCCGTCAAAGCCGCACTCCTGGCAGTAATCGCTTTTCGTATTAAGCTCGGCGTACATTATATTCTCGTAAATGAACTTCATGATGGAAAGCACCGCTGGCAGATTGTCCTGCATATTCGGCACTTCCACATACGAAATCGCCCCGCCAGGAGAGAGCTGCTGGAACTTCGCCTCCGTGGAAAGCTTTGTGAACGCATCTATCGGCTCGGTAACATGGATGTGATAGGAGTTCGTGATGTAGTTGCGGTCGGTAACGCCCTTGATAATCCCGAAACGGCGCTGAAGATTCTTCGAGAAACGATAAGTGGTCGACTCAATGGGCGTGCCGTAAAGCGAATAGTCGATATCCTCGGCCGCTTTCCACTTGGCAGTGTACTCATTGAGCTTCTTCATAATTTCCAGACCAAGCTTTTCGCCTTCGCTCTCCGTAAGCTTCTTGCCGCTAAGCGCGAACACGCACTCCCAAAGCCCGGCGTAGCCGAGCGAAATCGTCGAATATCCGCCGTAGAGAAGCTTGTCGATCTTCTCGCCCTTCTTGAGCCGCGCCAGCGCCCCGTACTGCCAGAGAATGGGGGCCGCGTCGGAACTGGTGCCTTTAAGCCGTTCGTGGCGGCACTGAAGCGCCTTGTGGCAGAGTTCGCAGCGCTCGTCGAAAATCTGCCAAAACTTTTCCATGTCGCCATGAGCCGAAAGCGCCACGTCGATGAGGTTGAGCGTCACGACGCCCTGGTTGAAGCGGCCGT
>JAEIGA010002813.1_pt1 | contig 27524 bp, 24 predicted proteins | sample 9270691 | NCBI WGS metagenome assembly JAEIGA01 (sample SAMN17057246, study PRJNA624740) | gut metagenome | biome: biome; isolation source: fecal sample | host: Bos grunniens | place: China: Xizang | collected 2019 | reverse complement strand
GATGTTTACTATCAGACAATTCTCGAAGGCCGAGAGAACATGGACCTCAACATTGAGGGCTTTGAGTGGGATGACCCACAGATCGACTTCACATACGAGATGCTTGAGACCGGAGACGAGATCTACGCGATGGCTCACTATGTTGACCTTAACTCTCCTGCACTCCCTTCAGGAAAGCAGACAGAGTTCGCTAAGCTCACTGGTTCTATTCCTCGTCAGAAGTATAGAATTGTACGCGGTGAGAACGACTACCGTAAGGAGCTTATCGTTATGCAGGAGGTTGCTTCTGTTGCTCGTTTTCAGGGCAGGAATGTCAATACAAGCCTTTCTCAGCACCTCGCCAAGTACCTCTTCAATACCCTCGTAGAGTTCCCAGAGGCACACAAGAACTCTCTTAACTATCAGGTGGGACAGATGAAGTCTAAGGCAGCCCTTACTCTTACTGATGACAACAACCCGCGCGGTATTAAGAATGTAACATTTGGTGCTAAGGTTCCTGAGACTAACTTCATCAAGAAGCAGTGGCTTACAAAGGCAGCTGATGGTGCTTACACAGCGGTAGAGGGTGCTAATCCTATCGAAGACCTCAAGGCTAAGATCCGTGAGCTGAGATGGATTGGTCAGTACGACAATGTTGTTGTAGAGCTTGATGAGCAGTTCGCTTTTGAGCTCTTTAAGATGCCAGAGGTTCTTAAGGCTATCGGTTACGCTGAGACTCCTAATCTCAGACTTTCTGCAAAGAACGACGACAACGCTATTGCTGTCGCAAAGAATCTTCAGGACGAGGCTATCAAGGATTACTTCCGCAGACTTATCAACGCAGACCGTATTGTGTACCACAACACGATCGTAGCAGCAGAAAAGCTCAACGCTGAGAGCAAGAACTATGACCGCAAGAAGATGAAGGCATTTAGCCCTGACGTTGTTCTTGTACGTCCGGAGGGAACTATCGGTAAGATCAAGAACGTAGTTCCTCTTCGTCCAGATGGTTCTGCTGTCACAGCAGGTATCTTTGGTGGTCGTGGTATCATCGAGTATATCTATAATGCTCAGACAAGGACTCAGGACTGGCAGTCAGAGCTCACCGTTCTCGCTGTTCCTACTCGTCCTAGAGATATGTTCTACTTCGAGGGTGTTGCAGACGCAAGTGCTGCTTCAGCTGAGTAATTAAACACGGAAGAATATGACAGTAGGGGAATATCTTTCTTCATTGGTGTTCGGGCTTGATTTGCCCGGCACCGTACTTGAGAGGTCAGCAATGAGTCCGCTTGAAGTGGAGCTAGATCCGTTGAATCTCAATGAGGTTGTGGAACTGAAAAATGCAGAGTTCCGCAAGAGGCTTGATTACGCAGCCTCTACTGTCTATTACTCCGTTTTGGGAGTATTTGCCGGAGGAGGTTATTCTGAACAGGTGGGAGATGTTCGAGTATCAAAAGGTGGCTATACGATAACTATGGCAGATCGTGAGAGATTTCAAGCTCTAGCAGACAACCTTAGACTCAAACATGGCTTCGCCACAGAGGAATCACATGATCCCGGCGGAGTTTATGATGCAAGTTATTTAAGAGATGCAGCTTATTGATTTCAGAGACACCTGCGTAATAAGCAGAAATACAGGGAAGAAGGATGGATATGGCAACTTCTCCAGAGATGTTATATATGAAGGTCCTTGCTTATATCAAGAAGGCGGTCAGGTGCTGTCTTACAGCATAACAACTCGTAATCCATCCTTGTTTCTCCCGAGCAATAACGCATTGGTAGAGATAAACGATTCCGTAACAGTCACTACTGAAACAGGAAGAGTCATAACCTCATTGGTGCAGGTTGCAAGGGATGTCAACCTCAGATTAATGAAGCATCTTGATGTAACAAGAATAGAACTGAAACAGGCAACGGATAAGTAATGGCAAAATCTGCGCTCACCAATTATAAGAAATGGCTACCTCATAACCTTAAACTGATTAAAAAACAGTCTACGGTTTACTTGGGTGGTGTAAAGAAGAACGAGCTCGTCGCTTTGCTTAAAGATGTCGCAGAGGCTACTGTCAGTTATCTCGAAACAGGGTCGTCAATACCAGTTCACACTGGTAATTTGCATGATGCAACCGGAGTTGGTGTCTATGTAGATGGTGTTTTAACGCACTATATTCCTACAAAGATAGCGCGTTCAACACAAAGCTCTGGATTCCATCATAGAAACGAATACAACATAGACGGTCAAAAATATTTGCAAGCATCATTATCGAGCGCAACTTCTGCGTTTTCTGATAAAATTTGGATTGTGATTTTTTCTGCTGTTCCTTATGCCTTTTACGTAGAAGACATGTACTCCTATTTCAGTGATATTAAAGACTATGTAAGAAATCAAATAACCACAGGCTTGGTTCGCCTTAAACCGAAATATATACTATGAGGCCATCTGACATAAGACCCGATCTCGCGCTCAAAGAGCTTCTTGAGGGAAACATTTTATTGCAGAAATCCGATTCGGATACTGTAACAATAGATGTGTATGCTCAGGGAGAGGCGCCCCATACGGGACTTGCTTCGGAGTTCATAGAAATACTCATTAATGGTGTAGTGCGTTCTATTACCAAGCCAATAGGTGTCCTTAAGGGAAATCTTGCGGTCCAAGTATTTGTTAAATCATACGAGGATGGTTCTGTTTTTCAGTATAGAATAGACTCTATTGTGAAACAAATAGAAGAAAAGGTTTCAAACGTCACTTCAGGTTGTTATTTCTTTGAGTTTAATCTAGACAACATTATAACTCCCGCAACAACAAGTCTAACTTCAGGGTACTCGACTCAGATCCTGAATGTTAAATGGCATACAGTTTAACTTTTCACTTAATACTTTTTTCTTATGGCTACAACAGTAGGTAAAATTGAAAATGTAACCGGACTATTCTCCGGACAGGGCGACCTCTTCGTTTTTGACGCTCTGACTGACTCTCAGTATGCAAGTGCTACTCTTGCAACCCTCAGCAATCCTAAGAGCCTTGGACAGATTGTGCAGGACTCTACTTCATGGGAAGGCGAGAATCCTGAGGTTACCGAAATCAAGGACGAGCAGGGTAACGTCATCACAGCGAAGACCGCTGCTGGTACTCTGGCTTTCGCATTCAACATTGCGTCAACTTCTTCTGAGATGATTCAGAAGTTCCTTAAGGGTATGAACATTGATGTCAGCGGTCTTACCGGGGACACTACTCCTTGGGCTGAATCTGGCATGAAGGTGACAGGTTTCGGAACCGAAATTCCGGTTGTGACTGTTCCTCTTGCTATCGTCAATGATGGTCTCAACAAGACTTGGCTTTACCCTAAGACAAAGATTACCTCATCACTCGCTTTTGAGGATGGTCTCTGGGTTATCCACTGCGCTTGTATCGCGGAGAACCTTGATACACCGGGTCTTAAGACCGGTATGTTGATTGAGGCAGCTGTAAACTATTAATAGTTGTCTCAAATGTTTCATCAGGGCAGGTAGGCATCAAGCCTGCTTGCCTTTTTTATTTTAATAAAAATGGATAACAAGACATTGGAAGATATGCTTCAGGGCGAACATGAGGTTCGCAATGGTGCTCCCTGCACTATATGCGTTCAGGGTAAACGATATAAGGTAAAGCAGATAAGCAATACCATAAGAAGGAAGATAAGTGACCTAGAAAAAGAGGTTCTTGTGCTTGAGAAAGAGTCTAAAGCGGAAATGACATTGAAACAGGCCAAGAAGATTGACAAGAAAATAAGGACCTTGCATAGCAAGACCGCAGCGTATTATCTTCTCGGGAACTGGGCTCTGTTTGTGCCATTCCTTTGGGCAATAAAGTGGAGACTGCTTGATTTAAAGGACAGCGAAATAACATTCTCAATTAATGCTATGGGAGCAAACAATAGGGGAGTGGATTTTTTCTTAGCCAACTGGCAAATTACAAAGGCTCAACTCGCGCTCTCTACGAAGCTGGTTGGCGAAGGAATCAAGCAATATCAGGAAAGGATGGAGAGCGCTCAGAACGCTTTAACAGAGACTCCGGACAACAAGTAGCGTCTTTCTTTGAAAGTAGTTCCGATAACGATAAGATAAAGCATGTCTATGGTAACTATGGTTTTTGGTCTTGGCTTAGATACTGGTATCTTGATACGGCTAATCAGGTAACGATGATGCTGATTGATAAGGGATACTATGACTATGATTTCAAAGCTGTAGCTAAGAAGCCTAAGCAAATTCTCTTTGAAGATACTGTCAAGGATGAGGTTCAGACAAGGAACATGCTTGCAAGATTCGGCATCGGAATCTCACGTAAAGAACCGAAAGACATGGCTCTGGAGGAGCTTCAAGAATATGCTATGAATGACACAAAAGAAAAAAGTTAAATAATATGGCAGCAGAAGAAAAATTGATTTTCCCGTTGGGATTTGATTTGGAAGGAGGAGTCAAAGAAGTCGAAAAGAATTGGCCTGCCGCTCAGAAGAGACTTCAGAAGATGGTTGACAAGACCCCGCTCAAAATCAAAGTCAACGTAGACATGAAAGGGCTTGATTTGAAATCTCTCAAAGATTACAACAGGCTCCAAAAAGAGGCCACCCAGACGGCTAAAAGAGCGGCGGATTTAAAATCCAAGGAAGCTCTAGCCAGAGAACGTGCGTCTAAGGCTAGGGTTGCCGAGGCAACAGAGGAGGCTAGGATTGCAAGGGAGAAAGCTAATTCCGCGATGGCGCAGATGCGACTAAACGATGCTCAGGCTAATGGAGTGCGTCATACAAATGAGCTAAATGGAGCATACGCCACCCAGTCTTCATATCTTCAGAGACTCGTTCAGAGAATGGGAATCTATTTTGGTATAAGACAGGTTGTGTCTATGATTCGTAATATCAGAGAGATTACTGCTGAATTTGAACTCCAAAGAGTTGCTTTGGGAGCATTGATTCAGGATGCACATCAAGCAGAAGTCTTATTCTCTCAAATTAAAGCGGCGGCGGTAGAGTCTCCTTATCAGATTAAAGATTTGGTGAACTACACAAAGCAGCTGGCAGCATATGGTGTAGAGCAGAATAAGTTGTTTGACACAGTAATGCAATATGCGGATGTGGCAGCCGGACTTGGCGCCGACATGTCTCGAATTATTCTTGCAATGGGTCAGATTAGAGCTGCAAGTGTGCTGAAAGGAACGGAGTTGAGGCAGCTGACCGAATTGGGCATTCCTATGGTGGACTTGCTTTCTCAAAAGTTGACCGCATTAAGAGGAGAGCTCGTTTCTACGGGCGAGGTGTTTAGCATGATTTCGGATAAGGCTATATCATTTAAGGTAGTTGAAGAAATTTTTAACGATCTTACAGGTAGTGGAGGACGATTCTATGAAATGCAAGAGAAGCAATCACAGACTCTTGCTGGTCAGTGGAGTAACATGAAAGACGTTGTTTCCATAGCTTACGAAGAAATAGGTAACACCGAAGGCATGAGAGCAGCTATGGAGGGAGTCATTTCTATGGTGAAGTATCTTGCGGAGAACTGGAAATCCGTATTTACGGTTTTGGCCAGCATGGGTGGTGCTATTGTAGCGATTAAGTTGTTCAATGCTGTGCTAAAATTCTCATCTGTCAACTCTATTGCAGCTGCAAAAGCGACAATGTTACATAAAAGAGCCAATGAACAGCTTATAGCTGCTCAAGCGAGTGGAAATGCCATTGCAATATTCGCTGCTAAAAGACAGGTCGCTATCGCTGCTGCGCAAGTTAAAGCGGCGACAGCCACCTCATTGCATGCGAAGGCGTGGCACTCCCTTGTTGCTGCAGTGAAAACGCACCTCTTTAGCATTATTATAATCGCAATCAGCGCAATCATTGCGTCTATTGTCAATGCAATCAGAGAAGCTGACGAGCTTAAAAACAAGCTCAAAGAGATTAATGAGGAAGGCGGACGAGAGATGGAGGCTGCTGTTCGAAATTTTGAAAGATTAGCGCATGTCATAACCAGTTCTGTAGATGGAACGAAGCAACAGACAGACGCATTAAATGAACTTAGAAGATCTTATGAGGACATCATACCCGTTCAGGATTTAACCATAGAGAAATTGCGTGCGATGGAGGATAACTATTCTTTAATGACAGATGCTATTCGTGAAAAAATAGCCATGCAGACTCTTGAAAAGAAAATATCTGCGATTGAAGAGCACTACGCTTCCGACGTGGATAAAAAGAAGAGCACGCTAAAACAAGCGATAAAGGATCAATTGGGTTTGATTGAACCTGAGGCTATTAGAGTCATCTCTAATATGGAGAGACAGGCTATTGGCAATAAGTATCTTATACCCGGAGAAATTCTAAAAAAGGCTCTTCAAGAGGAAGCGTTTAGTACCTTTGACGCTAACAAGGTGAATGAAATCCTGTATGATGCGGGCGAATTTCTTTTGGTAATTAGAGAAAGGACTGCCGCGATTCTTGAGGAAAAAGATGCCCTGAGACAAACAGGAAATGCTTTGCAGAAATATTCTGAGTTGTGGGGCGATACAATGAGTATTGTAAATAAAAAAATAGGCGAAATTAACACCATAGAAATTCCGATAAATACAAAAGCATACGAAGAGGCGGTGAAAAAAGTGAAGTTTGACCAATATTCAAAAACCCTTACAGTAATGATTCAATCAGAGCGCCTCCCTAATAGTCTGCTGAAACACATTCATGATGACTATATAGATTTTAAATCCATCTTGGAGTGGGAGGATCCTGAGCAGAATCAGGTTCTGCTTATTCCGTTCAAGAACTTGCTTCATAGAATGCAGAAAGAGCTCGAAGGGTTTGCAGGATGGCAGGCTCATTTTGCGGAGTTTGCTCGTGACATGAATATCGGAGGTTTTAACAGAAAAGTATTTCTTTATACTGATGATGAAATCGAGAACTTTGGAAATCTTTATACGGCGCTAGAAGAAACAGCGAAAAGATACAAAGAGCTGAAGAACGAAACAGAAACTTATAGCAACGCGCTCCGGGGAAATATAAATGCAGAAGAGAGAACAGAGATTGCAAATAAAAAGGCTTTAGTCGAAGAGCAACAGCGACAGGCTTATGCTATATTGGAAACATATAATGCTCTAAAGTTAATCGAAGAAAAAGGGAAAGACACAGACGATTGGGTTACTATCTGGAAGAAAAGAGCTGAGGTCATGAAGGATTTTCAGAAAGGAGTAGATGACCTTACTAAAAAAATGGGACAAACTAAAGCTTTAGCCTCTCAGAGAGAGATCATGCTTACTAGAGGACAGTTAGTCGGAATTGATCTATCTCAAAAGCAGGGAACTGCCGAGGAGCTTATCCAGTGGTACGAAGAACAGATTGCGGAGTTAGTAAAGAAGATTCACGAGTTGGGTGGCACAGAAGGCTTTGCAGAGCTTTCCGTTGAGGCTATTCTTAAAAAGGACACCAAAAACAAACTCATCAAAGAAGCGCAGGAACTGCTGCAATGGCTCTTTAATCAGAAGACTGATTTTCAGACGAAGGATCTTGAGCAGAACTTAAAGAAGACTATTGACCAGCTTGCCAAGGATGTTGCTAGAAGTAAGGAGGCTAAGGATTTTTATGACAATATACTGGGTATGACTGGAAACACCCAGCTTGCTTCGGAATTGACTGTAAGTGTCTATGGTGGCGTTGGAGACGACTTGCAAAACAACATCAAAAAACAGTTGGTGAAAGCTTTTGATGATGTCGATATTTCCAGCGCTTTTGACGGAGATAAGATAGATTATACCAAACTAGAGGCTTTAATCCCTAGATTACCGGAAGACCTAAGAGCTAATGCTCAGAAGTTGGTTAATGAGGGTATTAAAGATAATGCTAAGTGGTTGAAGGATCTATATAAGACTTACGAGAAGTTCCAGTCTTATGAGCAGCGTAGAACTACGGTAATGAAGCAAGAAGAGCAGAAGCGCAAGGAGATACAGGCAAGTTCTATACTATCTCCAGAAGAACGAGAGAAACAAATTGCGGCATCTTATAAACGAGAGGCTCAGGCTTTAGATACAATAGACCTCGAAGAGTTCAAGGCGTCCGAAGACTGGATACAGACTTTTGAGAATATCGATAAGGTCGGAACGAAGTCAATCCAGCACCTCATGTCTGCTCTTATGACCTTTATCGAAACAAACAAAGATTTGACTCCGGAGCAGATTAAGACCTTGATGAGAGAATATGAGAAACTATATCAGGGACTTATTGCTAGAAATCCTCTCAAGGCTATTACTGAAGGAACAAAAGAATATTTTGTCGCTCTAAGAGATGTTGGAAAAGCAAAAAGAAAGGAGCTTAAGGCGGCGAAAGAAGAAGAGACGTTGGCGGAGAAAGAAGCCAAAAAGGCCCGAAGAGATGCAAAGAGCGCAAAAACAGAAGACGAGAGAGTTGCTGCGACATCAAGGCAGGCGGCTGCCGAGGAAAAGCTTGCCGCTGCACAGCAGAAAAGAGCCAAGGCTGAAAATGCTGTCAGGAAAGCTCAAGACAGACAGAAAGCAGCACTGAGCAAGGTCCGAGATGGAGTTAAAGAGGCTGCAACTGCTTACAATGCTCTCGGAGAAGTCGTCGATGGCGTAATGGACACATTCAACGTCGATGAGGCTTCTGACCTTGGAATTGCCCTTAAGAGTGTCAGCGAATCTCTCACAATGGTTGCGGGAGTCTTGGGCATTATCAATGCCATGATCACTCTTATAGAATCTCATCCTCTTGTTCTTGCTATCAGTGCCGGCATTATGGCTATCATTAGCGCAATCATGCTTTTCAAGAATCTTAAGACGGCTGACGCTGAGGCTAAGATCGAAGACATGACCAAAAAGATCGAAGATCTTGAACATGCTTATGAGAGGCTAGAGAAGGCTCAAGAAAAGGCCTTTGGAGCAGATTTTATAGAAAACTATAAAAGCCGCATGCAGAATCTTCTTGATCAGCAGAATGCTTATTTGGCTCAGGCCGAGGCGGAGAGATCTAAAGGCAAGGAGGCAGACGAAAACAAGGCTAGAGAGTACGAAACTTCAGCGCTAGAAGTTGCAGATAGCATCGCCGATGCTCAGTCGGAGCTTTCGGAGCACTTCCTTGGCACTGATTTGGCTTCTGCCGCTCGTGATTTTGCCAAGGCATGGGTAGATGCTTATAAGGCGTTCAGCTCGACTACTGATGCGATGAAAGAAAAGTTCTCTGAAATGGTTGATAATATGATCGTAGAGTCACTTGCCGCCAAGATCATAGAGGGACAGATGAGAGATATTTTTGACATGGTAGATTCTTTGTCTGAAGATGGCCAGCTATCCGTAAGCGACGCAGCTCATATAGCGGAGATGTCTAAGCTTGCTTCGGAGAACATAGACATCGGAATGAATAATCTTATGAGCGCTCTTGAGGCAGCGGGTATTAGTGTAAGAGGCATGGGTACAGACCTTACCGGAATATCAAAAGATCTTGCTACTGCTTCGGAAGAGTCTATTCTTGGTCTTGCTGCCGGTATTAATACTCAGAATTTCTATATTAGTCAGGTGCCGCCAAAACTTGACACTATAATAGCAATTCTGCAAGGAGGAAACTCGATGGGAGGAGTCAATGTTCAGGACCTGATAACTATACAGAATCAGCATCTGGCACATCTTCCTAACATCGCTACGAATACACTGAACACCGCAGATCGATGCGAAAGAGCTGCTGTCGCTTGTGAGTCTGCTCTTGTTAAAATAAGCAGTGTAATTTCGATAAGGGGAACGGCATCGTCACACGTTGTCAATACCAATTAAATGCTTATTTTTGCATTCGTTATTAGTTTTAGTGTTATTGATTTTGGGGTGCGTTGTGAAACGCACTCCTTTTTTGCTAATTATAATTGATTTTCATATATTTGCAAATAAAAGAAAACCGCCACCACTATGCAACCTTCTTGGAAAGAATACCTGTTAAGACAAGCCCGCCTGAACTCCATGTGCACGGAGAATCTTGATGGTCTCAGGGCTTGTGAAAGCAAGGCAGATGCCGTTGCTCTTTATAAAAAAACAATAGACTGGGCGCTCGAAAGAAACTATCCTCCAGTAAACTTTATCCGTAATGAATTTGGCGATTGCGAGGATTTAGGGATCTTTATTGATAAAGATTTCCATGGAGAACTACTGGATGAACATCAGTGTTACGTGTTCCACAACTGCCGTGGAACAATAATGGTAGAGATGAATACTTCAAAGAAGATAATTCCTATGCTTTATTTCGCAAATGGTTGCGACGTAACGGTAAAACGTTCCCATGAGCCCCACACACTGCCAATTAAAGTTCCACTATACATCTTCGGAGACAACACAGTCATAGCAAATGACAGTGATGACATTGTATTCCGGACATACAGAAAAGGAGGTGCGAAATGACAGAGAGCATGTGGATCAATTTCGCATTACCTGTAATTACAGCTGTGCTAGGTTGGTTAGGCAGTGCTTACAGGAGCAAGCAGAAGAAAGAAAGCGATACTATCGCCAATTTCCAAGCGATGAGGGATGCCGACAGGGAATTTATCTTGGAATGTCGAGCGGACCTCAAGGAGTCCAGAGATATGAATAAACGCTTGGAGGCCAAATATAACCGAAAATGCAAGTCTGTTCGAGCAGCTAATAAGTGTAAATACACAATCGAAGGAGAAGGTTGCCCTGTTCTTATTCAGGAAGAAAAGAACGAGTATATTTATGATACAGATTGCAATAAGTGTGAACAGCAAAAACACGAAGATTAATGATTACAGTAAGACTACAAATAGGGGACGGGGACATACTTGACACGATAAACGAGCATGGCCTCGTTTATCTTAGTTCTGATACGATTTTCTCCCCTCCTTTAAGAGCGTTTGAATCGACAACGTATCCAGAAACAGATGGTGAAAACATACATCCTGTGACAGTATTCGAGCCGTTTGATTACAAGGTCAAGTTTTTAGTGAAAGCTGAATCCGGGCTCAGCAACGCAAATCAAAAGATAAAAGCTTTCAACAGTCGGCTATATAAGGAAAGCGCAAGCGACCAAAAAGAATTTCATAGGGTAACATTCTACAATGACTATAAAAAGGTCAAGATAGTAGGATACCCGAATCTTATTTCAGCAGTTGATGAAGATGATTTCTGGAGAGACAGCAAAGGCCGCATATCAGATGTCGTTTGTGTAGAATGGACCATTAGAGTCGATAAACCACAGGAATGCGATTTTAATTTAGTGTAATCATGATCGAGGCTATAAAAGAAATAAACCTTCCGTCGTATGCCACATTGTCTAAGGCGACTGTGACACTTAACGACATGGGAGACCGAACAATTACAACGGAAATAAAGATAGATGGTGCAACAACACCAGATTTTTCTTATGACTGGGAGGTAGAGTTTAAAGGGGAGAGGTATATTCAGCCTCTCAGAAAGCCTCAGGCCCTTAAGGATAACCAGTCTTTAAAATCGACAATAAGCCTTACCTTTTATCATTGGGCAATATATCAGCTCAAGAGAGACTTCTTCGTAGAGCTAGCATCCACTCAGGCCGGAACAGCATTTGCGGATAAATATATCGTTCCTCTTGCTGTTAATCTTGAGGAGTTTGTTGTTGCGTTCAACAAGGTCCTGTCGTATTATTTCCCCGACGGAAAAATCTATGGAGTGTTGAATCCTGATTGGGAGTATGATTCGGAAAGGCAGTATGTAGATATAAATTATTCATATCTGTGGGATGTCTTACAGAAAACACACGAGTTGTTTAATGTGAGATGGTCCATCGAAAAGGATAATAATGGAAACTATGCCATTCGCTTCGGCTATCCTGCTGGAGAGTTGACACACGTCTTTGAATATGGATTTGAAGGAGGCTTGCTTAAGGTCGAAAGGCAGGTACAGGACACAAATATACGCAACAAAATACTAGGTAGGGGCGGTTCAAAGAATCTTCCTTATCTGTATTTTAAGGATTATGATAAATATTCTCTGGGTGGTGACGGAAACCAAGGCATGATTCCGGACCCGGATGCTATCCCCGAACTCGCCAACATCTATTTTGCCGAGCTTAGGGACTCTAACTTTCGAAGCTATGTTCAGGGTTGGAAAACAAACGCCAATCGTCAGCTTGTAGAAGGCGACGTTCTTGATGAGTTTGATGCAGAGAGAGCAGAGACCGACTATGCTTATATGCGAGGTGCTACCGACGAGAAGTTCGATCCGGTAGAATACGTCAAGGACGATGCTTCTATTGCGGAGTATGGTGAGTTAGTCGGTAAACTTGAAAACAATGAGGAGATATTTCCATCCTTACAAGGTATGGAGATAGACATCACTCTGCCCGGAGGTAAAGCTATCAGGACCAGAGCTGATGAAGTCGTCGCAGTTCAGGAAGTCGTTACAGACCGCATTGCTTCTGATGAGCAGGAGGTTAAAAATGACATGAAGCTGGAAGCAAAGAGCGAAACTTCTCATAGTGCCGGAAAAGACACATTTGTCGCCGCCGAAAGCACTATAACGGTAAGTAGTAACGAGGTCGTTGTGCCAGACGGTTACGAAGGAACATTGTTTGACGTTCCTACTATTAAATACACTCTTGAATGGAAGGAGCGAATCAAGCAATACATGCAATATAAGCAGTATTATGAGGGAGATAAGCTAAGTGGTAACGTCTACTCCAAGGGCGATGACGCTTTCCCTTCAGTAAGCTATAAGATTGTCGACGTTGTTTCCGGAAAAGAAGTTCATCCGGTTAATCTTCCGGAGGGACGATATAGAATCGATTATACATTAAAGTTCCCGGCTGTAGCCCTTGACAGAGGAATTATACATGCTCAGCAAACACCAACTGGTTTGGGTCAGACTGAGCGTGTGAGCGTATATTGGCTGAAGAGGATAGTTAAAACGTCTGCGGCTATTATCTGTAAATCATTCAACGGAGATGTTATCCTCAATAAAGTTGACGGTGTTTCTATATCAAAATCGGTGTCAGTTGGAGCGAACTCTAAATCCACTGTCTCTATTTCCGGAAACACGTTCTCCGTGCCGCCGCAAGGAGCTCTAATGGTGGACGTGCCAATCTCTGTCACTCCGGCAGCTACAACTACCTATAGCGAGAAAACCGTAAAGGTCGTTAATGCGAAGACCAATGAGATCGTACCTGCAATCAATATTCCTGAAGGAGAGTACAAGCTGCTGGTCGACGTTACGCTTACAAACGAATCTTCTTCGGAAAAAACTCTTAAAGTCGAGCTGCTTCCAGCCTACCTTTATTTCGTAGATAATACGGAAAAGTGGGAGCCAACATTCGATGTCTGGATAAAGAACATCTTTAACACGAAAAAGAGTGACTACGCTAGCGAAGCTGCTTACGTAGAGGGTGTTTGGAGTCCTTTAAGAACAAAGGACGATATGGCCGTCACTTTCTCAAGCGGAAACCTATCCGGACACGACAGCTGGGAATTTAGAATCAAGAAAGGAGGCATAGCATACGACAACAGCAAAGTCATTACTGATGCAAATGGTAATGAAGTTAGATCAGAGTGGAGGTTGACTCTCATTAAATCTGATGCCGAACTTGAGACTATTAATAAGTATATCCCGTATAAGGATTTTAATGCTAAGGCTGGAGACTTCTTCTACTTTACGGGCATATACTTGCCTCATCAGTATATATTAAGCGCGGAACAGGAGTTGACTGACTACAAGAGGGACAACCTGCTTAAAGTTAGTGACATTAAGCCGCAGTGGGTTATATCTCTGGATAAGGTCAGAGCACAGCAAGGTGATGCCGAAAAACTTATAGATACTTTGTCTACCGGCTCGGTAATCACCTTAAAGGATAAACGATTTACCCAAAATACTAACGAGTCGAGAGTCCTTCAGTCTATAACATATGAGTGGCAGGAAGGCTTGTTGCTACCGAATGTGGATGTTGTTTTGTCGGACAAGGTTACTACGTCTCTTAGTACCGTTGCCATGCTTCAGGGTAAGGTGGAATCCCTGATAAAGAGCGTGGCAGGTTTGTCGAATATAGAGCAGATTATCCGCAAGGTTGGAGATACATTGTATCTCAGAAAAGATGGTTTTGAAGAGACTTCTTATTCGCCTACGAAGTTTGCTGATACGGTATCAAGCGAAGGCTTTGTACCCGGACCTATTGGTGGAGTTGGATGGGCTGCTTACAGGGATGAGAGCGGGCAATCCGTAATCGAGGCAGACAAGCTATTAGTGCGCAGCGAAATGCACGTGAATAGTCTCATCATCAATCAGATTTCTGCGATGGGAGGCATCAATATCATCTCTGCGGCTGACATGAAGATTTCGTCTGTAGAATCTGTTGTGCTGGCGGACGGATCTGTCGGAGATAAATGTTTCTTTGAGACCAACGGGGCAAGCAAGGGTAATTTGTTCGCGGTAGACGACATCGCATACTCCAACATGTTTGATTCTGATAATGCGGAGTTGAAATACTATAAACGCAGAGTTGTTGAGGTTGGAGAAAATTATATAACGCTATCTACTATTGATAAGGACGGCGAGGGTACTCCGCAGAAAGACGACGTTATAGTTCAGTTCGGTAACTTTACTCACGAGTCAAGACAAAACGCTATTGTGATTGCTGCCTATGGTGGCAATGCTCCTTCTATCGTACAATATAAGGGGATTAACTCCTTTGCAATATCCGAAGATAATATAGTAACAAAGTTGTCTTCAACTGAAAACATCTTCACTGGTAAGGTTCACATGGAGATGGGTTCTGACGGTCTTGAAAATATTGAAGGAGGCTTGAATATTGGTGGGCAAAATCTTTTGAGGAATAGTGGTTTTACGGGAAATTATCTTTCTAATACGCTAACGGATGGGAAAGTTCTGGAAGAAGCAGATAAGATGTTTAACCCACCGCTTGCACATTGGGACGAAGAAGACGCGCCCGCAACTAATGCTATTGTTCAAAATAGCGATGTGTCGGCAAGTGGAAAAGAGGTTTCTCTTTCTATGGGAAGCATCACCCAAACACTATATCAAAAAACAATTGCTAATGAAACTTACATCCTTTCGTTTAAGGCGAAAGGAGCATCGCTTACTTATAGTATTGGTGGTGTGTCGAAAAAAGTTTCGCTTACCGAGGTGTGGGCAAAGTATAGCGAGAAAATAACTATGGTTGAAGACGGCTCGACATTTGCCATAACCGATGCTACTTGCGTACTTTGTGATATTCAATTAGAAAGAGGAACGATAGCTACTGCTTGGGGAAACTCCCCATTTGACAATGCAAGCGATAGGGCTTACTACCAATCCATGAAGTATATTCAAAATGCTTTTGAAGGTGCTACCGATGTGCTCGGAGGACTAGTCTTGACGAAGCAGATACAAGTAGGCGACTACGATACCGATAAGAAGGAATGGGTCAAGATGAATGGCGGTATGAGTGGTGTATATGAAAGCGACCACGATGTTGCATTCTGGGCGGGCGGAAACATCAACCAAGCGATTGAAACCGTGATGCAATATGCCGATAACCCGACATTCCAACCTACCGAAGAGCAACTTGCATCTATGGCAAAGTTTGTTGTGACACATGGCGGAAAGGCGATACTTAACGATATTATTCTGCGTGGCGTCGTATATGCAAACGGTGGCACATTCGGAGACTTGAAGATAGGTAGGTATGTCAATGCTTGTGGTCAAGCCGATGCCGAGGATAGCGTGTTTAGCGAATTGAAACAAATTATTGGCGACATAGTGTATAGTACCGTCGTTAAAATATCGGCTGGTGCTATCTCGTTATACGGTTCATATAATACGCCTCAACAATGCTTTACGGGCAATGCGGTTATCATTGACTCGGATGCAAATCTTGATGAGAATCCACACAAAGCCGTAATGTATCTTCGAGGTGGCAATGTAGACGCCATGCACATTGAAGCGGGAGACATTAAGCATTTGACGGGACAATATAAGGGCTTAAGGACACCAACAAGAGTTATAACGGAGGATTACACCGTAGACCCTAACGAGGATAGCGTAATTATCGCGGACTCAACAAACAATCCACTTTTTGTATATGTACCAACACCTAACTCCATCCTCAATGGTGCTTTTATTGAGGTGCATAATATTGGAAACGCTACCATTACCTTAGATACGAATGATATCGGGCGCATTCATTATGGCGGTACAAATAGCACACAAAGGACACTTGAACCATCAAAGACCGCAAGATTAGTCTTTTCGGGTCAAAGGGATATATGGTATATGACAATTGTATAATATTATGGAATTACAGACAATACAAACGCAAACAACATGGAACGATGCGGCGGAACGCATCAACCATAATAACCTAAAGATTGCTACCGAGTTGGCAAAATTAGGCGCTTCAACATATAAGAATAAGGGATACTTTTCTTCGGTTGGCTCTCTTTTATCCGCTTATCCATCCGCTAGTGAAGGATGCATTGCGTACATAGGAACATCATATCCTTATACAATATATGTATGGAGCAAGGCGGCAAACACATGGCTAAACAGTGGCCAAAATGGTGGCGATGTTAATGTTGAGCTTGGTGACTATTACACCAAGGAAGAAACAGCGAGAGTTGTTGAGGATTACCATACTGTACTCACTCAAGAACAATACGATAGTCTTGAGAGTTACGAAGATAAATTGTATTTTTGTACGGAAGATTAGGTATGGGAATATTCAAGAAAGACAAGGAAGTCACCGCGATATATATAGGTAAAAAAGTCGTTTCGGCGGTATATCGCGGAGCTAAACTTATATGGCAGGCAATCAGGAGTTGTTTTGGTGCCGGTTATTGGGTGGACGACAAGCCTTGGATTGACGACGAAGGTTGGAAAGATTAAATCTCTATAATAAAATGGCAGAAAAAAGCTACAATAAGATCGAGGATTTCTCTTCGGAGAAAGACCCGTCAAACGGACTTCCGTGGTCAGGTAAGTCCGTGCGTGAGTTTATCAATGAGTCTGCAAGTATTGCAAGAAATAATCGCGCGAATAAATTTGGTGCAGAGTATTGGGTTCCCGGCTCTTTCCGCAAGCTCAACTTCGCAAGTCAAGATGATTTACAGACATGGCTTGACACGGGAGACGACTCGTTGATTCTGAGTCAGAGTGAACCGACCCCAGTAGGAACAGTGTATCAGGTGAAGGTCAACAATAAGATGGGTTCGGACATATTGTACTTCACGACACAAGCAGAAAAAGCCGAAATTACAGTGTCATTCGAATCTCAACAGAAAGGTGTTACCGATTCTGTTTGGGAAGAGTTCATAGAAGACTACTATGTATCCGTGTTTATTGATAAGGGTGGCCTAGGAAACTTCGTACCCGTGATTACCGATAAGTTGGTCACGAGTGGTAGCGACTTTACATTTGACATAAGGAAGAGTCTCGGAACAGGAACAAACCGAATAAGGATTTCGGCGGTAGGTTCGGAGTCGGAGGCAAAGGGTAGTAAGGTTATCAATGCAAATCTTACATCTATGTACCTTGCTCCATCTAACTTCACATGGTATAAGCCTTTTGTAGAGGGAGATACCTACAATCTCGGTGGTGTCAATATCGGAGGTAACATTCAAAAGACGCTTAAGATAAGGGTAAGCAAGGAGGGTTACGAGAAGCTATACGAGGTAAACATCGGAAGCGACATCTACACTACTACCGCTTATGTGTTCAAGGGAATGGAGTTTCCAGAGGCGGGAACGGGTGTTTACAATGTAGACATGTGGCTTGATGCCAACGGACTTGAGAGTGACCACCTTGTGTATAACATCATCTGTGTATCACAGACAGACAAGTTCACAGCGCAGCTTGTAGCCATTGGAGACCCTGCCAAGGTTGTCTACAACTTTACCGATAATGTCCTCTTCCAATATTGCGTTTATAATGGAGGAACGGCATCGGGTACTCCACATATCAAGTTGGTGTCGCTTGTAAACACTAACCCAACAACGCTCATTGATGAAGACTTGGTGAATGTAGCTACGGCTTCTCCTTTGACTTACACTGCATCTCTTGAGATTGAAATGGAAGACGAGAGTGCTTCATTGCAACTTGAAGCATTCTTGACCTACGGCAATGAACAAGTTATCATCTACCCAGTAGATAATAGTAAGTCGTACCCCGCAACTACGGGCGCGGTATTTTACCTTAACCCTTCGGCGAGAAGTAATGCGCAAGACAATAGAGATAAGATTATCAATGCAATCACTTCGGCTCAAATTGACGCAACATTCAAACGCATGTCTTGGGCAGAAGGTGCTGATGGATGGACTACCGACGACGAAGGAAGACGATGCTTGAGACTCCCTGCCACAACGGGAGTAGATATTGCTTATCAACCTCTCGCAAGCGTTGCGCAAAAGACTATTGAGTTTGTCTATAAAGTAAAGAATGCGGCAGACTATGACGAGCCTATCATAAGCATTTGTTCGGATGTAAACGACCCGCTTTTCCGTGGTATCAAGATTACACCTAAGAATATCCTTATCCACTCCCGTGACTTGAATGTCGAGGATTCGCTTCAAGACTACAATACTACGGACGAGGAGACATTGCATGTGCTTATCACTATCATTCCTAACTACAAGACCAACTATGGTAACTTGGCGCAGATATACTGCAACGGAACAAAGGTGCGTTCATTCTCTTTCGAGAGTGCAGATAGATGGGATGTTACCGCAAATGTAAAGATGGGTTCTGAGACCGCTGACCTCTTCGTCTATAAGATGCGTGTGTACGATAGAGGCTTTGAAAGCTACGATGCCTTGAAGAACTATGTAAACTCGCTCCCTTCTACGACGGAGAAGGAAAACGCTATGCTTGAGATTGAAGCACCGCTTGATGACTCGTATAAGCTCAGTTACGACGATTGCGTGAAGAATGGCTTGAATACTATGGTCATTGAGATTCTTGACCAAGACCAAACCATTCCTTCGATGGTAAATCAGAGCTCGAAGCAGTGTAACCTTTGGGTGAAGATATACAATCCCGAAAGCGGTGAGCTTGACGAAGACTTTGCATATCTCTTCGGCGGAAACGACATCTTGAACCAAACGATAGAAGGTCAGGGTACAACCGCCATGACCTATGCTCGTTGGAACTTCCGTTGGAAACTTGACTCAACATACAATAAGCGAAGAATCACTGCGAAGAAGAACTTTGCATCGTCAATGCACTCGCACAAGATGGGTGCTACAAGGCTATTCAATGACCTTAACAAGAAGGTTGTCGGAGCGAATGATGCAGATGCAAGAACCGCGGTTTATCAGTATCCTGTGTACGGCTTCCAAAAGATTCTTATTGAGGGTACGGTTGGTCAATATAGGTATGAGCCTATCGGACTTTATACTATCGGCCCAGATAAGGGAGATAAGCCGACATTCGGATTCAACAACAAGGCTTTCAAGAACACCTTGATTCACATGGAAGGTACTGACCACACTCCAAAGGGAGTAGGTATGGACTATCCGTGGGATAAGCTCGTATATAGCGGAAGCGGAGAAGGCTTTGGTGCGGTATTGCAGACAGGAGATGTCGAGGTCGCTTGGGAAGTTGGTGCTGCGGGAGACTTTGATCCAGTAGACGACCCAACCGATGTAAAGGCAATGCTTGATGTGGAGTTCAAGCCAGCCTATGAGGTGGCATATAAGAACTCTCCATATATCCTTGGCGTGACCGAGACTCTTGCCGAGATGAATGCCGATGTAGCGGCTTGGCAAGCAAGGAAGACCGAAGACGGAACAGAGTATTCGGGACTTGAGTTCTTTACCGACGGTGTGTACGACCTTTATTACTTCAATACTCAGTCGCAGAAGTATGAAGCAAGCGGAGTCAATGTCTTGACCGACCTCGGCCTTTCGGCTTCCGATGTTGCGTCTATGGATACTGCGACAAGGACAAGATTCTTTAGAGACGCAAGAAGACAAAGGTTTGCTAACACTTGGGGGCAGTATTGGAACACAAATGACGCTGTGTTCACCTATACCGCTATCATGCTTACAGGTGCAACCGATAACTTCAAGAAGAACTCTTATCCGTACAAGTTCAAGGCTTTTGCCGATGGTGGCAAGTGGAGATGGAGACATGACGACTTGGATACCATCTTCGACATCAACAACCAAGGTCTTGCTGCCAAAGTGTACTCTATCCTTGTAGGTGACTCTACGGGAACAGGTAGTGTGTATCGTGGCGACAATTCGGTGTTCTGGACTCTCGTGAAGGAGACTCAGCAAGATGCTATCAAGGCTATGGTACATCTCATCTACAATGCAATGGTAGAGTTATCTCCATATAGCGGAAGCACACTTGACAAGATATACGGATGCTACAAGCATTACTTCTGGGACAAGGCTCAAGACTACTTTGCTCCATCTGCTTACAACAAGGATGCGGAGTGGACTTACGAAGACACTTGGGCTGCGGGGCTTTTCAGTAGTGATGGTATCAATCCATTGACACAGGCTCTCGGTGGTCACTATGAAGCCGAAAGAGATTGGGTGAAGCTTCGTATCATCTTCACTGCGGCATACTACAATTACGGCCCATTCAACCCAAGCGGATACCAAGACATCAGTACGGGTCAGCTTGGTTACGGTGGTGCAAATACACATACATTCATGTTCGTTCCCGCGATTGACTTCAACCCTACAGTGTTGAGAGGTCAGTCGGGTTACTTCACAGTTGGTGATAGGGTAAAGGCGGGCGAAACCGCTCCGTTGACAATCCCTAACATCAGTGGTGCGGATACTCGTATCTATGTGCAAGGAGTGGATTGGATGGAGGATGTAGGAGACCTTTCTGACCTTCAAGTGAGTGCCGACTATACAACGCTTTCCGTAGGTTCGAAGAGACTCAAGAGATTCAAGCTCGGTGACGAAGACGCATCAAAGGTTAAGACCAATGTGAAGAACCTTGACTTCAAGGATTGTCCTTCGATGATTGTTGTGGATGCGAGAAATGTGTCTACTCTTGGTGGTAATGTGGACTTGACCAAGATGCCGAGATTGCAAGAGGCTTACTTCGGAGGTACTGGCGTAAAGAGCATCAGCCTTCCGAATGGTGCGAAGGTAACTCAGTTCCAAATCGGCGAAGAGGTAACTCAGCTATCAATGATGAACTTGATGTTCCTTGAGAGAGAAGGCTTTGACTATACCTCGCTTCCTAAGTTAGAGTTCTTGCGCATTGAGAATTGCCCTGCTATCAACCCTTATCACATGCTCAAGGAGCTGTATCACCTTGACGGAAGTGCTCTCCGCGACATTCGCGTGATTGGATTTGACGAGCAAGGTACTTGGGAAGACTTCGAGATGATAGCGAACATGGCTAACGACATCGACAAGGATGGCAACCATCACATCTACAACGGCATTGATAGTGAAGGTGTGCCAATGGATGATTCAAGGCCAGTTATCGAGGGGAAGCTCTCTACCGAGGGTAATATCTTCGAAGATACTCGTGACTTCATTGAAGGTGCGTTCCCTAACATAGAAATGGAGTATAATGACTTATATCTTCGTATTAAAGACCCAGAAGTATATCGTGTTCTTCGTGCTAATAGCGCTAAGGGAGACGAGATTGGTATGACCGTTGGAGAAGCAGAATCTATTACGAGTATAGGAACTTGGTTCCAAGGCAATACCGAGATTGAGAGTTTTGATGAGTTGGATAGGTTAGGAGTAATAAGTCTAAGCGGAAATGCTTTCAAAGATTGCACTTCACTAAGAACAATTGATTTAAGCAATCTTATTAACGTATTGGCGTCTAATTGTTTGGATGGTTGTGTTTCTTTGCAGAGTGATATAAGCTTGCCAAAAGCAGAAGGTTCTATGGGCTATTTTTACTTTAGAAATACAAGGATAAAGTCATTGAACGCTCCTTTGTTAACTAGATTGTATGACAGCTGTTGTGATTCATGCGTTGAATTAAAAACAGTTAATATTCCTAATGTAACTATACTTAACGGTGGTGCTTTCTTAAGATGTTCGTCTTTAGAATCTGTAATAATGTCTAAAGAAATCACATTAATAGGAGGTGATGTCTTTGCTTATTGTAGCTCGCTTCGTCAAGAAATAATTTTACCAAACCTGACCTCGGTAGGTTCTTCCGCATTTCGTAATTCCGCAATTACAAAATTTGAAGCAGAAAATTTGGACACAATTTCTAATTACTCATTTATGAATTGTGTTGATTTGTTGTCAATAAATATACCTAAGCTTAAGAGCTCTGGCTCATATTGTTTCTATAATTGCACAAGTTTGACTGGGGAACTAAACTTACAGAACCACAACACTGCTATTCCACACTATGCGTTTTGCGGCACTGCTATTACATCTGTGAACGCGCCAATAGCGCCAAGTATCTTAGATACTTCGTTTGAAAAGTGCACAAAACTTAAAACAGCATACATAGATTCTGCGGAATCTCTTGGCGTCGGAGCGTTTAGAGACTGCTCGGCATTAGAAAGCGTAGACCTTAGCAACATTAAGACAATAGCAAGAGAAGCCTTTTTAAGATGCGCTAGCTTAAATTCGATAGGTAGCCTCGATAATGCAGAATCAATAGGTGCGTATTCTTTTGGTAGCTGTGCTGCTTTAACGCAATCTATTTATCTTCCTATGCTATCTGGTGTGATAGCAGAATCAGTATTCGCTAATTCTGGTATAATTTCAATTAACGCTCCATTAGCTACTGAGGTAAGATATGGTGTTTTCCAAAATTGCCCGAATCTAGCATCTGCAAATATTCCTAGTGTTCAAACTATTGCCGATAGTGCATTTGTTTCTTGTGTGTCATTGTCCAATGTTAATATAAGTAGTGTAGAGACGATAGGGGCTAGTGCTTTCTATGGATGTAAATCTTTGACTTCAGTTATTACTGGCTTGTCACAGTTAAGAACATTGGGTAACAACGCTTTTAATCTTTGCGAAAACCTAGTCGAAATAAATCTTGACAATGTCGAGGAAATTGGTATCAGATGTTTTGCAGGATGCTCAAGTTTAGTATCATTGAATCTTAACAATATAACGTCTATTCACGGATATGCGTTCAGTGATTGTCCTTCACTACTAAGCATAGGAGACACAAGCCAATTAAAAGAACTAAAACAAGGAATATTCAATAAGTGTAGTAGTCTTTTAGGTTTTGACCTTAGGAATATAGAAACAATAGCAAATGATGTTTTTAACTCTTGTACGTCATTTGGTGGTGATGTGGTGCTAGAGAGTTGTGTGGGGGAGGTTGGATATGCATCCTTTTATGGGACAAACATAAAGTCTTTTGTCGCGCCACTTATTACTGGCTTGGGAAATTATGTTTGCCAAAATTGTAAGTCCCTAGAAAGAGTAGAACTAGGAAGTGGAGTGCAGACAATAGCTAATGCGGTGTTTAGCGGATGTACATCATTAAATTATGTCATTTGTAGAAGCACAACCCCTCCGACACTTGCAAATAACAATGCGTTCTACAACACAAATAACTGCCCTATTTATGTGCCAGACGAGTCAGTTAACGCATATAAGGCTGCTTCAAACTGGTCAAATTGGGCGAACAGAATCAAACCACTTAGCGAATACGAAGGATAATGGAACATATTACAATCAAGGCGCAAGAAGGCAAGGTCTTTAGGCGCATCGCAGACGGAATGGTCTTCGGAAACAGAATAACTCTTGGGTACACACATTATCTCGGAGGGGAGAAACTTGTAACTCCCCTTTGGGAGTTACCCGAACACTACGAAGAGGTTGACGCTCCGATTGAGCTCGACTATATGGAACAAATGCGTCTTATGGAGGATGAAATGGATAGACGACATCAAGAAGAGATGCGTCTTCGTGAGGAAGAGATGGAGCGTCAGCATCAAGAAGAAATGAGGCGTCACGAAGAGGAGATGCTTCGTGAACAAGAAGAATATTTAGCGAACCTTTAACTGTTTTTTAATATGAAACGATTTGTTGAAAAAATCAAGGCTATTGCAAATTGGATAGCCGTGGACGGCTTGCTTCACATCGAGACATGCTACGCCATGATGCTTACACTTCAACCAATGGTTGACATCTGGTGGGCAAAGGCTATCACGGCTACATGTGCTATCGGTAAAGAGGTGGTAGATGCTCTTAGAGGAAAGAACACTTGGGAGCAGGTGCGCCATGACCTCATCTGCGATGGTGCGGGCATATTGCTTGCGGACTTATCAATCTTCGTTTGGTGGCTCTGTAACTTGTAAAACCATGAAGATACTCATAGACAACGGACACGGCGACAACACTCCAGGCAAGAGGTCGCCGGATGGAAAACTGCTTGAATGGCAGTACACGAGGAGGGTGGCGAAGGCCGTGGCGGCAAGACTTGAACGCGCCGGCTATGATGTAGAACTGCTCACACCGGAGAACTACGACGTGAAGCTCATCGAGCGAGTGCACCGCGCCAATGTGAAGGTGCAGAGCCTCGGCAGGAAGAACGTCATCGTGGTGTCGATACACTGCAATGCGGCAGGCAATGGAAGCAAGTGGCTGAATGCCACAGGATGGGAGATATGGACTTCGCCGTGCAAGACCAAGAGCGATTTTCTTGCAGACCGCTTCGTGCTTATGGCCAAGCGTCATTTCGCTGGGCAGAAGATACGCGAGTGGAAGCAGGTAGACGGAGAGAGGGACAAGGAGGCTAAGTTCACTATCCTTACCGACACCCTCTGCCCGGCTGTACTGACGGAGAACTTCTTCATGGACAACCGCAAGGACGTCAAGTACCTGCTGAGCGATGAAGGGTTCGAGGCAATCGTCAGGACACACGTGGAAGGAATCATCAACTATATACACGCCTATGAAAACAACGACTAAGAAAAACGAGGACATGGGCAGACAAGCTAGGAGGGGTAATTAGATAACGTTAAAACACAGTAAGAAATGGGAACAATCAGTAAAAATTTTTCGTACCACGAATTTGAGCGGAGCTACATTGCTAAGGAAGAAGGCATTACAAATGTGATTACCTCGATAGAGGTGCGGGACTCGATCAAAAGTCTTGTCGATAATCTTCTGCAACCTCTCAGGGATGTTGTTAAGAAGCCGCTTAACATAAGTTCCGGATACCGGTGTCCGGCACTAAATTCTCATCACAGAGTCGGAGGATCAAAAACATCTCAGCATGTCAAGGGAGAGGCTGCCGATATTTGGTGTGCGACGATGACTCCGCATGAGCTTGCTTCTGAGGTTATAAAGGCAAAGCTGCCGTTTGATCAGCTTATCTTATATCCCGGATTCGTGCACCTGTCATTTACCGACAACAGAGAAAACAGAAGGCAGATTCTCTACAACAAGTCATATACCGGCAAAAAACTCAAGCCATGAAGCAAAATGTCATTATAGCATTCGTCGCCATATGTGCCTTTCTACTTGGTGCGCTTATGCCTCGCACATCAGAAATCCAAGAAGTGTCCGTTAAGACAGAAGTAGAGAGAGAGACTATAACTCATTCGAATATCCCATCGGTCCCGGTAAAGCCTCCCACATCGGATAAGGAGAAAGAGATTGAATATATCTATATCCCCGCACCCAAGGCTGATGCTGACACTGTATGGATGCATGATACTGTGTGGGTGAAAATGCCAAGGCAGTACTACTACGCAGAGACGGAGGATGTTAAGATCTGGCATTCCGGCATTGATTCAAGGATAGATTCTCTTGTGAACTTCCGAGAAAAACAGGTGATTACGAAGACATATAAAGAACCGTGGCGACGAAACAGCTTCGCTATTTATGGCGAAACAGGCTATTGCAGCGACTTTAGACTGTCTGTTGGAGCAACATATCAGTACAATGTGTCTAAGTGGCTTAGCGTGTCCGCAAACGCCGGGTATGACCTATATATAAAGCAGCCATATGCGACCGCGAGGCTGGAGATTAATATGTTTAGTTGGTAATTTGGTAGTTTCCAAAATAATTAATAACTTTGCAGCGACATGAGTAAGACAAAACTGAAAGTGGAAGTAAAAACTGGATCACAGGGCCAGAAGATTGCTGAGGTCAAGCCACAGGTGAAGGTTGCTCCGGCAGTCAGTAAGCCTAAGGGTAAGCCGGTATATAAGCCAAAGGCAAAGATTAATACGCACATAAAAATTGGAAGAAAGAGGTAACATACAAGCCGTGGTCTCAATATTGAGAAAGACAACGAGAATCGTTAAGGTTGCACCATTTGCACTTGTGGCTACATATATGTTCACAATGATTGGCTATATTGTGTTCTCCGATAATGTGGCGGCAACTCTTGATATATTGTTTTATGTATCACCTCTTGTTACTGTCCTTCTTTGGATGTTATCGAAATCGCTGAAGATGTGCAAATGGCATAGGTTTGAATGCATCCTGCCGCTAATCCCGCAGATTCCAATTTTCTTTGATGACTATATCTATCAATTCGACTATGCCGGAGCCTTTATCAACGTGGCAGTCATCGGATTGCTTTTCTTGCTTTCTCTTGTTAACGCATATTTCGTATTCATAAAGAAATGATGAAGAAGGCTATTCTGGAGATATTGGACTACCTGCGCTATCAGGTAGACAACGATAAATGTACCGCAGAGGAGCTGAGGTCGATCTACGATATGACCTCAGAGTCCTTGAAGGTGTCAGCAACCATTGATGATCTTTCCGAGTTTTACGGTCAATCCAAAAACAATGTCAGCAACGTGCTGTCAAGAAGACCGATACCGGCTAAAGAAAAGCCTAAGAGAAAAGTATATTACAACTTTGCGTTCTTTCGGACTCTCATACCGAAGTCTTGGCGCAAACCTTAATACTTCCTATTTTAAAAAGAAGCCACTCCTTTCGGGGTGGCTTCTACAATTTTAACCTAGTATTACACATGGCGCATCTCTGCGGCTTTGTGAGAGTTAGGGACTTGAACCCCATCTGTGGGTTAACACCCCACCGCTTTAACCAATTAAGCTATCCTCTCAGATTCTTAACCAACTTAATTTATGAAATATTCACGAATGCGGCCCTCTCGGGTGACTTAGAAGCGGGGGATGGATTCGCACCATCGACCTCCGGGATATGAGCCCGGCGAGCTACTACTGCTCTACCCCGCCTTGTAAAAGAGAATCGATCCTATGTCTTCGGTACATCACAATCCCAAAAGTTATCCATGGCCTTTTGTGATAAGCTTCGCCGCCTGCTGCGAATCCGGTTTTCGCGTTCTCTACAACCGTTCTCTTTTGAGGAAGGAGCAGGATTCGAACCTGCGGTGCTGTGTGTGCCTTCGCCCTCTCGGCCATCCTTCCTTTGTGATTGCAAAGATAGGTATTGTTTTGTTATTTCCAAACTTTTTCTCCTAAATTTTTGCACATTTTTTATTTTACACACATAAATAGTTGTAACACAGCAGTTTACATATATGTTGTTGTAAAGTTTCCTGCCGCAATAAGATCTGCCATATTTGTATCACGGTTAATATTGACCGGAATCTTAATCTTTTTATAAAATGTCAGACACTAAAGTTTATCAATTCGGAACAGAAGGCAACGGCT
>JAEIGA010002812.1_pt1 | contig 27533 bp, 26 predicted proteins | sample 9270691 | NCBI WGS metagenome assembly JAEIGA01 (sample SAMN17057246, study PRJNA624740) | gut metagenome | biome: biome; isolation source: fecal sample | host: Bos grunniens | place: China: Xizang | collected 2019 | reverse complement strand
GGTTGTTGTTGAGGACGGTCCGCTGACGGACGAGCTATATGCCGTTCTGGATGAATATGAAAAACGTCACCCTGATTTAATAAAAAGGGTTCCGTTACAGGAAAATTCAGGTCTTGGAAAAGCTTTGTGTGAGGGTGTGCTTCACTGTTCTAATGAGCTGATTGCACGTATGGATACAGACGATATTGCACGCAAGGACCGATTTGAAAAGCAGCTTGAAATGTTCGAGCAAAATCCTGATTTAGATATATGCTCAAGTCATATTTTAGAGTTTGACGGTGATATTTCAAATATTATCTCTGTAAGAAAAGTCCCTGTTAATGAAAATGCTATTCTTGAATATCAAAAAAGGCGGGATAGCTTTAACCATATGACGGTAATGTATAAAAAATCTGCCGTGCTCAAGGCCGGAAATTACCAAGATGCTTTACTTATGGAGGATAGCCTTTTATGGATTAATATGATGCGTACCGGAGCAAAATGTGCCAATGTGGACGATTACCTTGTATATGCCAGAACCGGTAACGCTATGATAGACCGACGGGGTGGTTGGGCTTACTTTAAAAAGTATAAAGCCGGTAGAAAAAAGATATATGCTACCGGATATATTTCTTGGTGGGATTATTTTGTGACGTTGGCAGTACAGCTTGTTATTTCCTTAATGCCTACCGGTATGAGAAGGTTCGTTTTTGAGAAACTATTAAGAAAAAACTAATGAGGTTTGGCTCGGAGGAAATACTATGGTGAGAATTGCTTTTTTACTGTTATGTCATAAAAACGCAGAGCAGGTTAACGCACTGATTCGAAGATTATCAAGTGAAAACAGAGATTTTTATGTGCACGTAGATGCTAAAAGTTCAATATATAATGATATTAATTGGTCGGATAAGGTTTTTCCAATACAAAACCGTGTCGCTGTTCAATGGGGTGATGTAACTATGTGTAATGCTGAGGTTGCATTAATGAAGGCGGCAGTTGAAAGCGGTAAGCAGTATGATTATTATTGGCTGATAAGCGGGCAAGATTATCCTATAAAAACCAATAGCGAAATAGATGATTTTTTGTCAGCGAGACCTAACGTTAGCTATATAAATATTAATGATAAGGCCAGCACATCACATACTGATAAGTTGAAACGAAATGAAATTTGGTATCCTAAAAACAAAAAATCAATTATACTCAGAATTTTCATAAAACTTTATGAGAAAATTTCGGGGGAACATAGAACTTATTCGTTATTTAAACGAAAAAACACTTTGGGGTTGGAATTTCGTTTTGGTGCACAATGGTTTTGTTTAAATAGTGATTGTATGCATTATGTTTATGAATATATTGACAGTCATCCTCAGTTAATGATATTTTTTAATCACAGTGTCGTACCGGATGAATGCTTTGTTCAAACGGTTATAGCAAACAGTGAATTTTTTGATACGGTACATCCAATGTTGACCTATGTTGATTGGAGTGAAGGAAAAGCCAGTCCTAAAATACTGAATGAACAGGATTTTGAAAAATTAAAAAACAGTAAAAAGCTATTGGCAAGAAAATTTGAAGAGATACCGGTTAATATTAAAGAGCTGTCAAAAGAAAATATATAAGGAGATTGCAAATAATGACAAAACCTCTTATCAGTATTATTGTGCCTATTTTTAGGGTTGAAAGATATCTGAAACGTTGTGTAGACAGTATTTTGGCTCAAACGTATTCGAATATTGAAGTAATTTTGGTGGATGACGGCTCGGATGACGGATGTCCGGCAATTTGTGATGAATATAAGAAAAAGGATTCACGGGTGGTTGTAGTTCATAAGCCTAACGGCGGACTGTCAAGTGCAAGAAATGCCGGAATACGAATTGCAAAAGGAAAGTATATAGGCTTTGTAGACAGTGATGATGCTATTGAAGCTGATATGTATGAGTTTTTGTGGGAAAAATGTCAGGAGCATCAAGCGGATATAGGTATTGTCGGTTTTGAAAAGTGGGACGGGGTTACACCATACTGTGAGCATACTGAATCAACTAAGGAATCGGTTTATTCAGGCAAGGAAATGCGACGGGCTTTTTTACGTGTTGATAATCCCGAGGCTTATGTTGAGGTTTGGTCACGACTGTATAAAAAAGAGTTGTTGGAGGATACCTTTTTCACCGAGGGTGTAATTAATGAGGATGTTGACTTTTCGTATCGGGTTTTCTTGAAATGCGATAGGGTGGTTGTATCGAACGCTCAAAAGTATAAATATGTTATTTCAAATACCAGTATCACGAGAAATGCTTTTTCGCCAAAGGATCTCGATTTATATAAGGTGTGGTCAAACGTTGTTGATTTGGCAAAAGAGAAGGATTTGGAAAATGTATGTCATGCCAAGCTGAATTATAAACGGGTTGATTTTACACTTCTTTTAAAATATGCAATGTTTGGCATTAAGGGGTTTGAAAATCCTCGGGAAGTGATATATGAAATGCAGCAGCGATTAAAGAAAAACCGCTCAGAGCTGGTGCGTTCAAAGGGACTGACCTTTTCCAGAAAGATTGCCTTGTATTTGGTAACATCGAATTTAAAATTTGTTAAATTCTTATTTGATAAAGGAATACTTCATAAATATCTTTAAACTGAAAATCGTAAAAGAGGCTATTAATGGTTATTTATTTGGCAAATTTGATTAGTATACCGTTATGGTATTTTTTGCTTAGGTTTTTCCAACCTAACCTACAACGGGTGCAAAATACAGTAGTAGCAATAGTGTGTGTTCAAATGGTTGTGATTGCAGGCTTGCGCGGCCTGACCGTTGGAACGGATACTATGACCTATTCTGATATTTTCTGGTCTGTTGACAGTCTGCCGTGGACGGGCTTGTTTTCATACTATATTGAGCCGGGCTATTCTTTACTTGCAAAAATTATATCGTTTTTAAGTAAAAATTATTCGGTTATGCTTTTTGTAAGCGCGGCCATCTCTTTGTGGGGAATCAGAAATTTTATAAATAAAACCTGTAAAAACAAATGTTTTGCACTGTTTTTATTTATTACTATAGGATACTTCAGCTCTATGATGAACGTTATGCGTCAATATCTGGCTTTAGTATTCATACTTAACGTATATGTATGTGTTATTAAGCGGGATAAATGGTATAAAACGGCGCTTAATATACTGATAGCGTGTCTGTTCCACAAAAGTGCAATTTTGATAAGTGCAGTTATTGTTATTTATTATATACTGTATTTATCCGAGATGAAATATGCCCGGCAAATAAAGCTGATTGTTATGTCAGTTGCGTTGATTTTGGTTGTTTTTCTGAAACAGATTATTTCATTATTAAGCTTTTTAGACTACGAGTATTTACAAACAGGAGCTGCTTTTGAGGTTGGTTTATTCAGCCCCACATTTATAATGAAGCTGATATTTATAGCGGTTTGCCTGTATATAGAGATTAAGTGCAAGGATAAGATTGCGGACGATGATTTACACTTGCTGAGATTTTTCAGATATATAATAATCGTTTCCTGCTTGCTTAATATAGGTTCAGTTTCCTTCAATATGTTAACACGCTTGAATATTTATTTTACAATTGTAAATATTGCGTGGATTCCCAATATAATCGAGCTGCTGCCAATCAAGCCCAAGTGGCCGATGATTATATGTACTTGTGCTGTGTTTACTGCTACATATCTTTTGGACTTGTTTGGCGGAGGAAACGATATTGTTCCTTATGTGTTTATGAAATGAGGCATAATGATGAAAAATTTTAAACTGAAGCTTTCGATAATCATACCCGCTTATAATTGTGCAAAAACTATTGAAAATTTAATGAACTCTATACGTCAGCAGGAGCTGGAGTCTTATGAAATCATAATAGTTAATGACGGCTCAACCGATGAAACGCCGGAGCTTCTTGCTAAAGCATCTGAAAATTGGCCGCAGTTAAAGGTTTTGACGCAGGAAAACGGCGGTGCACCTAAGGCGAGAAATGCGGGCTTGGACTGTGCTGAGGGTGAATATATTTATTTGTGTGATGCAGATGACCTTTTGTATCCGAATGGCTTAAATAAGCTTATTGCCGAGGCTGAAAAGCAAGACCATGATATTGTTGTGGGAAATTTGGTGTCACGCAGCGCAGACGGCGAGGAACAGATTTATACTGCTGTCTCGAAAGCGCAGGAAAAGCTTGGAAACGACAAATATTATTTTTGCGACCCTATTCCAGGAACTAAACTGTTTAGAAGAGATTTTATAAACAATAACAATATTCGGTTTGACGATGTAAAAATCGGTCAGGACTTAAACTTTTTCTTAAAGGCCGTATGCGCAACAGAAAAAATAGGCTATCTAAATGATATTATATATGTTTATCAAACCTCCTTTAGCGGAATCAGTAAGACATATAAGCTTAAGAATTTACTGGATATTAAGCGGTCGTTAAACGGTGTGTTGTCATATTGCCGCACGTACGGCTTGGACAGTAAGGAACGTATGGCAATTCTTGAGTGCGTTAAAATAAATAATTATCTGTGGCAGCTCAAAAAGAAGAAGAATGTTAATAAGGATGACTATCAGATCTTGCGAAAGGAATTGTATCAGGATATTGATATCAAAAAAGCAAGGAGCTATAAGCATTATTCATCAATGCTTATAAGCAGAATAGAATATTTCTTTTCATTAAGGCTTGATATTATACTTCGCGGTATATAAAAGATATAAAAAAGGGGGGTGTGCTAATTGTCGGCTGAAATTAAAGAGTGGAATCTTGATGATATGCATCTTGTTTTTTTAAATGATGAATCTATGAATTTCTTGGCATATGCTACCATTCCTTTACATGCAATAGGTATTAGTGCTGCCATTAATTCCTTACAGCGTCAAGGCAAGGATTTGCACGGATATATTATGATTTTAGCACATCCGGTTACCGGACGAGCCGTTAAAAGGGAGGATTTTCATTTTGATGCACCCAATATTCAGATTGTAGACGGTGAGTTTTCGTATATAAAGCCCAGAGGTCTGTCTCAAAAGCTAAAAGACCGATTCAGTGCTATTTATGAAGCCGGAAAAAGGCGGTCCAGGGAAATATTTGTAGCAGGTCCGGATATTTATGCCTTCCCCTATACAATGATAGACCATAGTAAATCGAACAGCAGTATTACTATGATAATGATTGATGACGGTGCCGGCTCGTATGAAAGCTTTGCGTCTCACTATATTTCCACTGCTAAATTTTACAGTAAGGACAAAAAGTTACTTAAAAGAATAATTGCGGTGCTGGTGGCAGTTGTAAATTGCGTACTGGCCTCGAAGTTGTATAATAGAGCAAAATCCGGCGGTGCGTTATTGGATTACCGCTTGTTTTTGCGGAGCAAAACTTCAAAAAAACAATGGGAATCGAATCTTGCAATTTGTGATGATTATAAAAACGTTTTTTCTAAATTGGGAAACAAAAATAATTCTCTGTGGGAATGTTTAAACGGTTGTGTTTTAATTAATACTCAGCCTCTTATTGAGTGCGGTATGATTGAAGGTGACATTGATTTAAGGCTCTATGAAAAGGTAATAAGCAGTCTTAATGGACTTTGTGATAATATCGTTATAAAGCCTCACCCAAGAGAGGTGGATATAATCAAATATAAAAGTATTAAGGCTGAGGTTTTAGATGATTCTTCTGTTTCACAGGAGGTTATGTTAGCGTCGTTAAAACGGCAGCCGTGCTGTATTATCAGTCTGTTTTCATCAACATTGCTTAATGCTAAGGGGATTTTTAAGGTTCCGGCAATCAGTCTGGCAAAAATATTTGTGAAAGAAGATATCAGCTTGACCTTAAAGAAGCAATTGAAAAATTATATCAAGCAATATGAGGGTATGTTTGAATTTCCTGAAACTATAGAAGCGTTACAGCAGTACGTACAAAAAATCTCAGATAATAAAGATTGAGCAAAGAGGAAAAGTATGATCGAACAATCAAAGGTGTTGAAATCGGGCGTATGGTACACCGCATCAAACTTTTTGTTAAAAGGCATAGGCTTTATTACAACCCCTATTTTTACAAGACTTCTAACAACAACACAATACGGTGAGTACAGTAATTTTTCCACATGGTATAATATAATTACTATTATAATTACTCTCAGTCTTTATGCCTCATTAATCAGAGCACGGCATGACTTTAAGGATGACCTTGACGGTTATGTTAAGACAATTTTAATTTTAGGTACTGTAGCAACACTTGTTTTTGATGTTCTGATATTTGGGTTTTTATCAATAGTTCTTCCGCTTGTCGAAATTAAAGCAGAGCATTTGATTCTTATGCTGGCTTCGCTTTTGGTGTCACCGGCAGTAACAATATATACCACATTACAGCAATACTCCTATAAATATAAGACCTATGCTATTATTTCAGTATCTATAGCTGTCTTAGAAATATGTACTTCTTTAGCACTTGTAGTTTTTTTGCAGGACAAGGTTTTAGGGCGTGTAGTAGGTACACTGCTGCCGCTAACAGTCATTTCGATAATTATATATATAAGGCTGCTTACTAAATCGGGCGCACCTAAAATAAAGTATGTAAAATATGCAGTAGGCTTTTGCTTGCCGTATATTGTGCATTTGCTATCAAACACGCTGTTGGCTCAATCTGACAGAGTTATGATTTATCAGATTTGCGGCGCAGAAGCAAATGCAATGTATAGCTTAGCATATAGCTTGAGTCAAATTGTTTCCTTGCTTTGGTCATCTATGAATAATGCGGTAAGTCCGATGATAGGTGATTGCTTGCATGAAAAGAATTTTGAGTTGAGCCGTAAGATAACTGCTCCGTATGTATTTGTATTTATTGTTCCGGTAATGCTTGCGGTACTGTTGGCACCTGAAATGATATGGTTTTTCGGCGGAGATAAATACAAAGAAGCCATATATTACATTCCGCCGATATTTTTGGGATGTATCCTTCAATTTTTCTATTCAATGTATGTAAATATTGAGCAATATGAAAAAAAGACCGGGATGATGGCTTTGGGAACATTTTTGGCTGCGGCTCTGAATGTTATATTAAATGCAATATTTATTCCTATTTACGGGCAGACCGCAGCCGCATATACAACGGTGGCAGGCTATGCATTTTTATTAACTCTTCATTATTTGGTTGTAAGGAAAATGAAGCTTACCGGTGTATATAACGGTAAAATTATATGCTTGGCATTATCGGTTTCAGCTGTAGGCACTGCTTTATCCTTAAGTTTATATGGCTTGCCGTGGCTTCGAATATCAATTATCGGCGTGCTGTTCATCGGTGTGTGCTGGTTTGCTTGGAAGTATAAAGCGAAAATCACACAATTAATTAAAAATATCATAAGATAAACTTCGTTAATTGATTTTTTGTAGTAGAGAGGAAATATGCGAAAAAGAATATTTGACTACTTAAAAGCTATCTGTATTATTTTTGTTGTAACAACTCATTTGTTATGGACTGACCAGCAACGTCTCAACTTTTTATTTCCGTATACAGTTGATATGGCAATACCTGTATTTATGATTATCAGCGGTTACGTCAATATGTTATCTGCCAATAAGCATAAGGAATATTCGTTGAAGAATATGTATGCACTGCAGATTATTATTCCGAAGTTAACCCGAATAGTTGCACCATACATAGTTGTTTATGCTTTTCTTGCACTCGTATTTATTTTTAACGGCAGTGTGAGTGTCAGCGAGGCAGCGTTGGCTTTCTTTACCGGCGGTTGGGGCCCTGGTAGTTATTACGTGCCGATATTGATTCAGTTTACTCTTCTGTCGCCTTTAATGTTATTTGTGATAAAGGAATTTAAATATAAGGGTTATGCACTGCTTTTGAGTCTTAACATTTTGCTTGAAGCATGCTTTACATACTTCAAAATCCCGGTTGATATTTATCGTTTAAGCTTCTTTAGATATATTGTATTTGTTTGTGCAGGTATGTATCTTTATGAAGCAAAGGACAAAATTAATAAAACGGTATTATCAATATTCTTTGCTTTAGGTGTAGGATATATAATGGCGGCAAATTATTTTGGATACACTCCAAAAATATTTACAAATTGGGTTGTAACCTCATTTCCAACCGTTTTGTATATTTTCCCTGTAGTAGCAGTATCTGTTATGGTATTTACTAAACCGTTGCCTGATAAGTTCGGCGGTAAAATACTTGCTACAGTTGGTGAAACAACATACCACATATATCTTGTTCAAATGGTATGGTATGTTTTGTATGGCAACTATTTTGGTCCGTGGATAATGTTGATTCCAAATGTGATACTGTGTTGTGTTGGTGGAATAATTTTTAGTAAATTAGACAATATATTTTTTCAAAAACCCATAAAAAGGCTATTAAACCGTTTTGAGAATAAGATTTACAAGGAGAAGCAAAATGTTTGATTTATCAAAATTCATCGGTGAATATGTAACCAAGAGAAAAGGAAGTATGTTTGCTGATGATATACAAAATAATTACGAAGCACTGACAAAGTGTATTCAGAATAAAACGGTATTGGTTATCGGCGGTGCAGGTTCTATCGGAAGCTCGTTTATTAAGGCAATATTACCGTTTAAGCCCAAGAGCTTGGTTGTTGTCGATATTAACGAAAACGGTCTTGCGGAATTAACCCGTGACTTAAGAAGCACTAAGGGTATGTATGTGCCCGAAGATTATATTCCTTATCCTATGGATTTTTCTTCGCCTGTGTTTGAAAAAATGTTCCGCCGTCATGAGGGCTTTAATATTGTTGCAAATTTCTCGGCACATAAGCATGTCAGAAGCGAAAAGGATATTTATTCTGTGGAGGCACTTATTCAAAATAACGTACTTCACGCCAAAAAATTGCTTGATTTGCTTGCAGAATTTCCGCCGGAGGCGTATTTCTGTGTTTCAACCGATAAGGCGGCTAATCCCGTAAACATTATGGGCGCAAGTAAACGACTTATGGAGGATGTAATTTTCTCGTATTCAAACAGGTTCCCGGTCAAAACGGCACGTTTTGCAAATGTTGCATTTTCTAACGGGTCTCTGCCGGACGGATTCTTGAAACGAATTGCAAAGCTTCAGCCCTTAAGTGCACCGCTTGACATCAAGAGATACTTTGTGTCACCCGAGGAAAGCGGACAGATTTGTATGCTGGCCTGTATGCTGGGTAATAACCGAGAAATCTTTTTCCCGAAGCTCAATGAAGCACAGATGATGACCTTTGATGCAATTGCAACAAACCTTTTGAAAGAATACGGATACGATGTTCTTATGTGTGATTCTGATTCAGAAGCGGTTGAAAAAGCGGAAGAGCTTAAAAACGGGAGCAATAAATATCCCGTTCATTATTCAAAGGCCGATACCTCGGGTGAAAAATCATTTGAGGAGTTCTTTACAAATGAGGAAACGCTTGATATGGAGCGTTTAAATGCACTGGGTATCATAACAGGTAAGGAATTATTTGATTTTAAAAAGGTTAATAAGCTGTTTACTGAGCTTGACAGCGCCTTTGCCTGTGACGATGTTTCAAAGGAACAAATTGTCTCGATAATTAAGGAATTTCTTCCTAATTTTGAGCATATCGAAACCGGTAAATCTTTAGATTCAAAGATGTAAAATAAGAGGTATTAAATATGAGTAAGTTTATACCGTTGTCAATCCCGAATTTTGAGGGAAACGAAAGAAAATATGTAGATGATGCTATTGAGCAGGGTTGGGTGTCTACCGGCGGTGCATATATCACCAAGCTTGAGGAGGAAATGGCAAAATTTCTTCACACCGATAACGTATGTGCTTGTCAAAGCGGCACATCTGCATTACATTTATCACTTATAGAGGCCGGTGTTTTGCCGGGCGATGTCGTTTTGGTTCCGCCGCTGACATTTATTGCGGCAGTTAACCCCGTCAAGTATCAGTTCGCAACCCCGGTGTTTATTGACTGTGACGATAGCTTTTGTCTTGACCCTCAGAAGCTTCGCACCTTTTGTGAGAATGAGTGTGAGTTTATCGGCGGTGTTCTTTACTTCAATAAAATGCCGGTTAAGGCAGTGATTGTGGTACACGTATTCGGCAATCTTGCCGATATGGTTGCCATAATGGATATAGCCAAAAAATATAACCTAAAGGTTATTGAGGATTCCACTGAAGCACTTGGTACAAGATATACCGAGGGTCCTTTGGCAGGCAAATTTGCAGGTACTATCGGTGATTTCGGTGCTTTTTCGTTTAACGGCAACAAAATAATCACTACAGGCGGCGGCGGTGCCGTAACTGCTAATGACTCTGCTGTTGTGGACCATATCAGGTATCTTTCAACTCAGGCTAAAAATGACGTGCATTACTATATTCATAATGAGGTTGGGTATAACTACCGAATGACCAATCTCCAGGCAGCGTTGGGTGTTGCTCAAATGGAGGAGCTGCCTGAGTTTATCGAAAGAAAACGCCGAAATTATGACTTGTATGAAAAGCTTTTTGATGGCTTTGAGCTTGCAAAACTAGTGCCGTTCAGAAGCGGAACTTATTCTAATAAGTGGTTTTATTCCTTGGAAATCAACCGTGATAGAGTTTCTGCATCAATGAGGGAAATTATAACCTCGCTTGAGGCCGTCGGTGTGCAGACAAGAGCTATTTGGGGTCTTATAAATGAACAAATTCCTTATTTAGAGGATACAACATACAAGATTGAAAAGGCTCCGTATTATGCGGAACGTATACTTAATATACCTTCAAGCACACAAATAACAGAGGAGGAAATCTGTTATGTTGCCCAAAAGGTTAAAGAAGTATTAGAGGGTTTTGACAATGAATAAAGAAATGCTTTCTCAATTTATCGGTGATTGTAATTTGACCATTGTCGATGCAATGGAAATGATAGACGAAAATTCTTGCGGAATACTTTTTATTGCTGAGGATGAAAAGCTTATTGGCTGTCTTACCGACGGTGATATAAGAAGATGGCTTATTAAAACAGGCAATCTTAATGCGACAGTTACCGAGGCGATGACAAAAAACCCAAAAAGCATAAAATCCGAGGATATAAAAAATGCCTCACAGTTAATGAAGAAGGCTTTTATTACTGCATTGCCGGTTTTGGACGACAATAATATGATTACAGATATTATTCTTCGTTCGGATTTTGAAAACGGCAACAGCATTAAAAAGAATAGCAGTCTTGATGATGTGCCGGTTGTGGTTATGGCCGGCGGTCAGGGTACAAGGCTGTATCCTTATACAAAAATTCTTCCAAAGCCTTTAATTCCCATTGGAGATACACCGATTGTTGAGCGGATTATGAACCGTTTTACCGAGTACGGTATAAATGAATTTTATATGACGGTCAACTATAAAAAGGAAATGATTCGCTCGTATTTTTCCGACGGAGAGTTTCCGTTTGCTGTGAAATATGTTGAAGAAACCAAGCCTTTGGGTACAGGCGGAAGCCTGAAGCTTATTGAGGATACCTTTGATAAGCCTTTGTTCGTAACCAACTGTGATGCATTGATTCTTGCCGATTATGAAAACATATATGATTTTCATATTAAAAGCAATAATGCGATTACTATGGTTGCATCGGTTAAAAACATTACTATTCCATATGGGGTTATTCACACAAAAGAAAACGGTGAGCTTGTGGGTATGGAGGAAAAGCCTAAGCTTTCGCATATGATTAACACCGGAATGTATGTGGTTAATCCGGATACTATCGATTTAATTCCCGAAGACTGTATGTTCCATATGACCCACCTTGTTGAAAAGGCGAAGGATTTAGGAATGAAGGTCGGTGTTTATCCTATCAGTGAGGATTCCTTCCTTGATATGGGAGAATTTGATGAAATGAGAAGAATGGAAGAGAAGCTCAAGATTTGAGGTGCTTTATGGAAGTAATATTATCAAACGACAGGGCTAGATGGAATGAAGTTGTAAGCCGGTTTAGTTCGGCAGATATTTATTACAAAAATGAATATGTTCAATCCCTTTTACTGGGAAGTCAGGATAAAGGCGTATTGTTCTACTATTCAGACGATAGCTTTTCGGTTTGTTATCCTATGATAATTAAGGATATTGCAAAAAGCGAACAGTTTAAAGGCTTATTACCTGAAAATATATATTTCGATATGGAGGTTCCGTATGGCTATGGCGGACCGATTTGTGAGGGGCATAACGAAGAGGCTGAAAAAAGATTTATTCATAAGCTGACTGCTTGGTGTAATGAGCACGGTGTTGTTTCACAGTTTATAAGGTTTCATCCGGTGCTTGATAATCAGCAAAACTGTGAAAGAGTCGGGATAGAAAAGCTTTACGTTCACCATACTGTTGCAATGGATACTGCCGTTGTTGATGATATAATGTTGAATATGGACTCTAAAAAGAGAAATATGGTACGCAAGGCAGAAAAAAGCGGTGTAACAATTGAAATTGACAACAGTCTTGATAGCTTAGAGGATTTTAAGAGGATATATACTGCTACAATGGACCAGCATAATGCTGCTGAGATGTATTATTTTACCGATGACTATTATGAATATTTGAAAAACGAGTTTTCTGAGCATACAGTTTTGTTTAAGGCTATGTATGAGGGAAAGGCTATAGCGGCATCGTTGTTCTTTTATGATGATAAGTTTATGCACTATCATTTATCCGGCAAGGATATTGAATACCGAAATTTAGCTCCTACAGACCTTCTTTTATATGAGGCAGCCCGCTGGGCCTTTAATAAAGGAATAAGACGGTTCCATTTGGGTGGAGGAATGTCCGAAAACGATAGCTTGTTCAACTTTAAAAAGGGCTTTAACAAAAACGGAATTTTGGATTTTTACATTGGCAGAACAATATTTATGAAGGATAGATATGAAGAATTATTGTCAATTCGTGAAGCAAATGATACCGAATTCAACAAAAATAACGGCAGAATGATTCAATACAGAGCGTAACTGCAGAACAGGATTAAAGAGTATGAAAAAAAAGATTTGCGTTGTTACAACCACAAGAGCTGATTACGGAGTCATGCGTAATACTATAAATAAAATATTGGACGATTCGGATTTATCATTATGTTTGTTGGTATCCGGTACGCATTTATCTAGTGAATACGGTTCTACAATAAATGAAATTATATCCGATAATGTTCCTATTGCTGAAAAAATCGATATTTTAAGTGATAGATCTGACGTTTTGGGTATTGACGAAACAATGGCAAATGCTTTGGTGCGTTTCGGTGAGGCGTTTATGCGGCATAAGCCGGATTTAGTATTGGTTATAGGTGACCGATATGAATTGATTCCGATATGCACAGCTGCATTGGTAGCTAATATACCGATAGCACATATATCGGGCGGAGAAATCACTGAGGGTGCGATTGACGATTGCGTAAGACACAGTGTTACTAAAATGAGTACGTTGCACTTTCCTGCCTGCGAGGAGTACAGAAAGAGAATTATTCAGCTCGGTGAACAGCCTGACCGCGTGTTTAATTATGGCGATCCCGGTGTCGAAAATATATTGAATATTGATTTTATTCCTCGTGAAGAATTAGAGGATTATTTGGGATTTTCACTTGAAAATTATATATGTATGACTTTTCATCCCGTTACTACTCAGTTGGGAAAAGAAAAGCAGCAGCTTGAGGAGGTTTTAAGTGCGATTAAAGCCTTTCCGGAAACTACCTTTATTATAACCAAGGCGAATGCTGACAGCGGAGGACAATATATCAATAACCGTTTGGAGGAATTTGCGCAGCAGAATGACAATGTCAAGTTGTTTGCTTCATTGGGTATCCGACGTTATTTAAGCTTGGTGAAAAATGCAAAGGCGGTAATAGGTAATTCTTCAAGCGGAATTATTGAGGCTCCCGTATTGCATACGCCTACTGTAAATATCGGTGACCGACAAAAGGGTCGTTTGATGGCAGATAGTATTATTTCATGTCCGACCGAAAGGGATGAAATAATAAATGCTATTAAATGTGCTATAAGTGATGAATGGCAAATAAAAGCTGAAAATACAATTGGTTTTTACGGAATTGGAAATACCTCAGCTTGTATAGTGGAAACTATAAAGAAATATTTATATGAGCATCCGGATTATGAAGTTAAGAGATTTTATGATTTGTCTAGTGTTTAAGGAGTAAAATATGAATGCAATTGCTATTATTCCGGCCAGAAGCGGCTCTAAGGGTCTTCCGGATAAAAATATTACAGAGGTTTTAGGCAGACCGCTTATTGATTATACAATTAAACCTGCGATAGAATCAGGTTGCTTTGACACGGTTATGGTTTCTACCGATTCTGAGAAGTATGCTAAGATTTCACGTGATTGTGGGGCTGAGGTTCCATTTTTACGCTCCGAGCTAACCTCCGGGGATAGTGCCGGCACCTGGGATGCTGTTCGTGAGGTATTGGTAAATTACTCTAAAATAGGCAGAGATTTTGACTACGTTGCGGTTTTACAGCCTACATCACCGCTTCGTAATGCAGACGATATCCGCGGAATATTCGATATGCTGAAAAGCGAAAATGTACGCAACGCAGTGACGGTAACAGAAACTGCACATCCGGTTCAATGGTGCTTTACTTTAGATGAAGACCGTTCGCTTAAGGAGTATGCCAGTTCTCCGTATAATCAGGTCAGAAGACAGGATTTGGAGAAACACTATCAAGAAAACGGTGCAATTTATCTTGTAGATGCTAAAAAAATTATGGATGAAAACTATAATTTTTATGATGACGACTGTTATGCGTATATTATGCCGAGGGAACGCTCGGTTGATATTGATGAAAAGATTGATTTGATTATATTCGAGGCAATACTTGCTGAGCAATGCAAGTAAATTTGTTTTGAAGAGGGGAAAGCTTAAATGACCGAATCAAATAAATGTATAATAATTGCAGAAGCCGGTGTAAACCACAACGGCAGACTTGACCTGGCACTCAAGCTTTGCGATAAGGCTAAGGAAGTCGGCGCAGATATTGTTAAATTTCAAGCATGGAAAACTGAGAAAATAATAACACGCTCGGTTGCACAGGCTGAATATCAAACGGAAAATACCGGTATTGAGGAATCTCAGTATGATATGCTTAAGCGTTTGGAATTATCGTATGATGATTTCAAAATAATAAAAAAGCACTGTGATGATATCGGAATTATATTTTCCTCTACCGCTGATGAGGAGGAAAGTCTTGATTTCCTTATAGAGCTCGGTATTCCTTTTATAAAGGTTGGCTCGGGGGATATTGGTAATATTTCCTTTCTAAGATATATCGGAAGCAAAAAAATGCCTGTTATACTAAGTACGGGTATGAGCACATTGGCTGATGTTGATATATCTGTAAACGCGCTTAAAGAGGGTGGTGCTACCGATATCACGCTTTTGCACTGTACCACTAACTATCCGTGTCCGTATCCGGATGTTAATCTTAATGCTATGCTGACCTTAAAAAATGCATTTAACCTTCCGATAGGGTATTCTGACCACACCTTGGGTAATGAGGTGTCAATTGCTGCTGTGTCTTTGGGAGCTACTGTAATTGAAAAGCATTTTACACTTGATTGCACGCTTGACGGTCCTGATCACGCTGCCAGTACAAATCCTGAGGATTTTAAGAAGCTAGTAGATTCGATAAGGCGGGTAGAGGTTTGCTTGGGCGACGGTATTAAACAACCCACAAGTGCTGAAAAGCAAATTTCAAAGGTTGTTATAAAGCATATAGTTGCAGCTAAGGAAATTAAAAAGGGCGAGTTGTTTTCCGAGGATAATTTATGTATTAAAAGAAGTGATACCGGAATCAGTGCAGCTCGGTGGGACGAAGTAATTGGAAAGCCTGCCTTGAGGGATTATACCTGTGATGAAGGTATTGAAGATATTGAATAATTAGTTTTTAACCTTTAAAGGTTTATACCTTAACATAAAAAACATAAGCCTACGGCAATGCCGTAGGCTTATGTTTTTTTTTACGCTAAAATATATCCTGCGATTTCTTTTGGCTTTACCAAATTTTCTGTGTTGGATATTTCAGTATATTTGGAACAACCGATTCTTTCGACTGCAATTATGACATCGTTCTTTTTGATTTCGTCATATGCGTCTGCATTTTTTACAATACATCTTGCAACAGTAATATTCACATTATCTAATGCGTTTGAAATCAAGCTTTTAACTGAGTCTAATGTTTCTTGAGGTGCATTTCCTATAATTAGTATAGTTTTAGCCGTTTTTACTGTGTTTTTAATATTGTAAATAAGAATTTTTTCTTTTTGGCTTTCGGTTATATCCGAATTGATGTTGCTGAATGATTCGATAAAGCTGTCAATCTTTTTGCCAAAACGATGCTTGCTTTTTGCAGTAATGAAACCTAAAACCTGAGCTTTGACGGTATCATTAAATTCCTCCTCGGAATGGACGGTGTCGGATAAGAAATAAATCAAGAAATATCCGCCGGCAACCACAATTATGCCTAATAGCATACCTATTACGGCAAAAATGATAAAATCCTTTACAAGAGAAGCATATGAAACGTCATTTGCGGATAATGTCGGCATAACCAAGCCTTCATTTAAGGCTTTGATTGTAGTTACTTTTTCAAAGGTTTTTATTAAATTCTCTTTAGCGGTATTCTGTTTAACAAGTAAATCGTGGTCAACGACTAGCTTTGTTGTATTTTTCACAACAGTTATTGTAACGTTCGGATTTTCTGCATTAAAAATCTTCTTTTGCTCTGTGATTGCCTCGACAAGCTCGTCAAGTATTTCTTCAGCAACCTCCGGCTTATGGTGGTTAACAGTCACTTTTAAGATGTTAACATCCTTTTGATTTTTGAAGTTGACTAATTCCTCAATATATTGGGCATTGACGTTATATTTTTTCGCTATTGTTTCCCAATCGGTATTGTAATACACGTTATTGAAAAACAGGTTTTGGTAGCTATCTGTAGGGTCGTAAATAATTGGTTCAGACGAATTGGCTATAACTGTTTTGCCAGATATATCATCTGTTTTAAAGAATACGTTTACATTAGCTTGTGCTACGTTCTTATAATCAAGATTCATTAAAATAGATTCATTTAAATAAGTATTTTGCTCATTGGCAAACTGCTCGTAGCTGTTAATTTGAGACTCATATTGCTTTTTTTGAGCTTCATAGTAGGCAAGCTCGTCCATATACAGCTTATTTGCCGTGTTGTACTCATCCTTTTTAGCATCAATATTAATTAAAGCAGTTGCACAGCTAAACGCTCCAAGTAAAACAGCTAAAACAAGACCTGCAGAAATAATTTTTCTCCAACGGCGTAATACATATAATAGCATATATTTAAAATTGATTTCACGAACTTCGCTTTCGCATTTCATCACAAAAACCTCCCTAACACATCTATTCGTATTTTATCATACCCAACATATAAATGTCAATGATTCAATAAGTTATTTATATGCTAATTTCAGCGGTGTGAAAGCTGTATATAATGTAGGGCTTTGACTGTATGATAGAAGTATTTTAAAAGAAGTAAAACATGACCCGACCGATATTGTTTTCGGTCGGGTACAAATTTTCTATTAAAGTGTTGTTTGTTTGGTTTTAATTTGGCACTTGCGGTCAGTGACAAGCCTTTTACCTATGTAATCAAAGTAATAAACGTTATAAACTAATGCGATTTTGTTTCGCTTTAAGAAAACGATATAGAATTCATCACCGGCAGTTGAAGTATAGTATACATCTCTCGGAGTGAGGTTGATTATATTTGACCAACGGTAAAAAACGAATGAAAACTTTTTGAACACTAAATTCTTTGTTATATTGTATTTGGTGTTATTTTTGAAGTACAGAATATATTGAGGATGTCTGGTGTGATATTTATCTAATTGATGATATTTTTCGGTGCCAATAAGTTTATCTGTAACTATCCAAAATTTTTCTTTGTGTGCTGCCCGGCTGTATTTTACTGAAGCGAATATAAGATAAAGTGAAATTAAAATAAGTAGACAGTCAATTGTATATATTATTGCAAGAATCAGTGTCTGAGGAAAATTTATAACAGTATTAAGTGCGTAAACTGTTATCGAAAAGGAAATGCCTATGAATATCAGCAGAGCAGCAAGCTTAATATAGCCGTTGCGAATTGCTTTTAGGTCTTGGGCTATAACTCGGTCAGTCAGCCTTTCCTTGCCTTGTTCTGCCATAAAATCATCTCACATCCTGTCGAAAATATTTAACGTTACATTATTATATGATACATTTAAAAATATGTCAAGTAATAAATATCAATTTAAATTGTTAAATATTCATAAAACTTGGTGGTATTGATAAATGAGATGATTTGTGATATAATAACCTCAAACCGCCATATTGCGATGTGGCAAGCGGCGTTGCCGCTATAAAAGCTATCACTTTTGGTTTTATGAGATACTGACAATAAATTATAAAAAGGGGATAGATTATTATGGCTGTAAGGCTTAATGAAGATAAAGAGATTGTTGAGCGTATCAAAAGCGGGCTAAAGGCGAAGGGTGGATATTGTCCTTGCAGAATCTCCAAAACTGATGATAACAAGTGTATATGCAAGGAGTTTCGGGAGCAGATTGCTGATCCTGATTTTGAAGGCTATTGTCATTGTATGTTGTATTATAAATCAAAGGATTAGTATGCTTTAAAAGTTATAAAAATACCGCTTCAAGCTTTTGTGCTTGAAGCGGTATTTATTATTGATTAATTGATTGATTATTCATCATCGGTATGAACAAGAGTTGTTGCTTTAATTTTCTTTTTCTTAAGGTAGATTCTAAGAACAACTACACCGGCGATAATTAATACGATAGCTACGAGAATAGCTACAAAGAGCAAGGGGTTTGTAGCGGGGTCAATCGGCTGAACATAATACTCGGGAACTGTGGTGTACTTTATTCCGGCGGCCTCGAGAGAGGTGGCGGTTGCGGTATCCTCAACACATTCGACGGTAAGCTTAGAGCAACCCTTGAATGCTTTTGCACCAATGTTGGTTACGCTCGACGGAAGGTGAATTGAAGAAAGATTTGAACAGCCTTCAAAAGCACTTTCGTTGATGCTGTACGGTCTGCCGGCAAATACAACCGATTCAAGAGACGAGCAACCCTTGAAGAACTTTACATCAATTGAGGAAACGTATTTAGGAATAACAATTGACTTCAATGATGAGCATCCTTCGAAGGCAGACGAACCGATTGTTGAAACGCTTTCAGGAATGGCAATATCGGAAAGTGATTTACAATTCAGGAAAGCATTGACACCGATTGTTGAAAGCTTAGAGGGGAGAGTAATTTTAACAAGAGCAGTACAACCGTCAAAGCTGTTATCAGGAATAAGTGCTATATTTTCAGGAATGACAATTTCCTTGATCGAGGTACAGTTTTTGAAACAACCAACACCGATTTCTTTGACAGTTTCGGGAAGAGTTATATTGTTTAAAGCAGCACAATCTTCAAATACCGAGGTGCCGAATTTGGTGACTGCACCGTTAAAGGTTACATTTTCGAGAGCAGAACATCCCTTAAAGAGGTTGTTAGCAATTGATACAATGTTTGCCGGAACGGTGATGTTTTTTAATGAAGCGCAATTCATAAAGGCATCGGCTTTGATTTCGGTGATTGTATCAGGAAGATTAATTTCTGCAAGTGCCACACAGCCGTTAAACAGTGAAGTTTGAATCAGGGTAACAGTTGAAGGAACAGTAACTGAAGTTATGCCCGCACAATTCTGGAATGCACCTTCGCCAATTTTGTTAAGGAGATGACGGTTAAGGTCAAGCATGGTGATACCCTTACAGTCGGTAAAGGCCTGCTTGCCAATTGCAATGATATTCTTAGGAAGAACCAAATTAACAATACCGGAGCAACCGTTAAATGCACCGTCACCGATATCTGTAACTGTATCAGGGAGAGTAGCATCGGTCAAAGCAGAGCAATAGAAGAATGCTTTTGCACCGATGGTTTTAAGATTAGGTGAATATGTAACTAAGACAAGAGAGGAACATCCACTAAAAGCTTCCTTATTGATATCAATGACGTTTGCAAGGTCAACCTTAACTAAAGCGGTACAGCCCTTGAAAAGGCCTTCGGGAACTGAGCTTAATCCTGAATTAAGTTTAGCTTCGGTGATGGCAACGCACTTGTTGAAGACGGATGCGCCAAGCTCGGTAACGCTTTCAGGAATAAGAATAGTTTTGGGGCCCTTGCCTTTTTCATCAAGCTTGCCCAAGGAGGTGAAAACAGCACAGTTATCAAATGCAAAACTGCCGATGTTCTTAATATCACCTGTGAAATACACCGATGTCAAGGCCGAACAATCAGTAAAGGCATAGCTGCCGAGTGTTTCTACCTTAGCAGGGAAGGTGATCGAGGTTAAAGCAGTGCACTTGCCGAATGCTGCATTGCCAATAGTTTTAAGCTTGGCATCTGCGGCAAACTTAACAGAACTTAAAGCTTCATTCTGGAATAATGCTCTTTCACCCAAGGTGACAACAGATTGCGGAATATTAAATACAGTGAGTGCTGAGCACTTGCTGAAGGCTTCCTGACCGATTGTAGTAAGCTCAGCGTTATCGGCAAACTTAACATCAGTTAATGCCGAGCAATTGTAGAAAGCAAACTTGTCAATTTCCTTGACAGCTGCCGGAATTGTAATTGATGTTAAAGCAGAGCATTTATCAAAAGTGTGCTCTCCTATGAAGGTCAAGGTTTCCGGAAGAGTAACTGCTGCAAGATTTTTACAGTTAGCAAAAACGAAATACTCAAGCTTGGTAATCGAAGCAGGTACAATCACCTCGGTTATCTGGGTGTTGCTAAAGCTTGCATAGCCCAAGGATTTAACAGTTTCTGGAATAGTGATAGCAGAAAGTTTTGAACCATGGAAGGCATATGCACCGATTTCGGTAACAGATGCCGGAATGGTAACGCCTGTAATCGAAGAGCCCTCAAAAGCGCCGGTGCCGATAACGGTTACGGCTTTATCCTGTGCTTTAGTGGCAATTGTAACCGACTTCGCACTGCCGGTGTACTTTACCAGCTCAGCATGGTCGGAATAAATATTGTAGGTGAAGTCACCGTCCTGAAATACTGTATAGGGTAAGGCTGCGGCTTCGGGAGTCGAGTAATCAAACTCAGCAGTGTCTGAAGAGCAACCCGAGGCAAAGACCGTAATGACAATCATTACAAGTAACAATAGAGTGATGTGTACCTTTTTCATTATTCAATATCCCTTCCTAATTGAACACTGTCGGCAAAAGACGATTACCGACAATACCTTTATATAACTAACATTATTATATATTCCTAAAGGGGTTTTGTCAACATTAAAAGTCAAAATTCCTCTGCGTTATGGCTACAAATTCAAGCGAAATACCAATTAAAATGACCTTTCACCCTTCTTTTTGCAATATTAGTGCTTATATAGGTTGAAAATCGGATAAAAATATGGTTAAATACTCTATATAATGTATTGGAGTGTAGTGTATGGACAAGTATTTTGAACTTACTAACGGAGTTAAAATTCCGAATATCGGGTTGGGAACCTGGCGTATGCCGGAAAGCGAACAGTGCGAGGATATGGTGCTGACCGCTATAGACTGCGGCTACCGTCATATTGATACGGCTTACTATTATAACAATGAAAAAAGCGTAGGTCAGGCTATAAGGAAAAGCGGTATTCACCGTAATGATTTGTTTATTACCAGTAAATTGTGGAACGATTATCACGGGTATCAGTCCACCCTGGATATGTTCGATGAAACCTTGGAGAGTCTCGGTACCGATTATCTTGACCTGTATCTCATCCATTGGCCTAATCCCTTGAAATTCCGTGACTGTTGGGCAGAATCAAACGCGGAAACCTGGCGTGCATTTGAAAAGCTATACCGCGACGGCAGAATAAGAGCTATCGGCGTAAGTAACTTTTTGCCGTATCATATGGATGAACTGCTTAAAACGGCTGAAATTGCGCCAATGGTTAATCAAATTGAGCTGAATCCCGGTCTTAACCGGACAGAGGAACGGGAATACAATGATAAGTACGGAATTTTGACCGAGGCATGGGCACCCTTTAGAGTGGGTGAGATTTTGAATGACGAAACGGTAACAAGGGTTGCCGAAAAGCACGGTAAATCACCTGCACAGGCAGTGCTTCGCTGGTGTCTTCAGATGGGTGTTGTGCCTCTGCCTAAATCCAAAACGCCTGAGCGTATTTTGGAAAATATAAGTGTTTATGATTTTGAACTTGATGAAGAGGATATGGCGGCTCTTAACAATGTTACACCTCATCCGCTTCGCCATCATCCTGATAATATTCCGTTTTAAGGAGTTAAAATATGCGACTTTATGACCCGAAAACCATACGTGAAGTCTTGTCCCGTAACGGTTTTTCTTTTAAAAAGAGCTTGGGACAAAATTTTCTTATAAATCCGTCGGTTTGTCCGAAAATGGCTGAAAGTGCTGTTGAAAACGGTGAGGAAGCGGTTATCGAAATCGGCCCCGGCATCGGTGTTTTGACAGCCGAGCTTTCAAAATGTGCCGAGAATGTATTATGTATTGAAATTGATGAGCGTTTGCGTCCGGTTTTATCCGAAACCTTGGCAGACTGCGATAATGTTGAGGTTGTTTTCGGTGACTGTATGAAGCTTGATATTGCCGAAATTATTGAAAAACGCTTTAAGGGTAAAAAAGTTTCGGTATGTGCTAATTTGCCCTATTACATAACCTCTCCGATTATAATGATGTTGCTTGAAAAGCGGTTGCCTATAACCTCGATTACCGTTATGGTTCAAAAGGAGGCCGCTGACCGCATTTGTGCCGAGGTCGGCAGTCGTGAATCGGGTGCGGTTACAGTTGCGGTTAATTATTACTCAAGACCGGAAATGCTCTTTAAGGTTTCACGCGGTTCGTTTATGCCATCACCGAATGTTGACAGTGCGGTGATAAGGCTGTCCGTTTTGGATAAGCCACCGGTTAAGGTTAAGGACGAAGAGGGATTTTTTACCTTTATTAAGGCTGCCTTCGGTCAGCGTAGAAAAACGCTTATAAACTCGGTCGGTGCCGCCGGACGTTGGACTAAGGATGATGTGAAGGGTGCAGTGGCTTCGTCAGGCTTAGATGAAAGCATTCGTGCCGAGGCACTCAGTATGCAGGAACTTGCCGATGTTTTTAATGCACTGTAATTTTTTATAACATTATATATATGAGTGCCATAATAAGCAACTCGTCGGTTTCATCGGTTGAGAGCAGGAAAATAAGTGCTATTATAATCAGAACATCATTATCTATGTGAAGGTTTTTGAAGTTGAATATTTTTAAAATTTCAAGACCTTTGAATTTACCTAAAAATCCACTTTTTTGAGGTGGATTGGAGTGCTTTTGTGCCGGCTGATTTTGGTGCTGAGGTCGTTGACCTTGAGTTTGTGTCGGCGTTGCCCGACTGTTGGAAGGCTGCTGGCTGTGACGCGGCGGATTGGAGCTGTTGTGGTTCGGTATCGGCGGACGGTCGTTACCTCGCAAGGCGTTGTCTGAGCGCCGTTGCATTTCACGGATTCTGCGTTCGGCATCAAGCTGCATTCGTTGAAGGTCGTTTTTGCTTTCGGGCATCTTACCACCGCCTTGTGTGTGAGTTGAGTTTAAAATAGTGAATCAAGAATGCCTTGCTCCTTCAATACCGGCAGTAAGGCGGCAATTTTTAATAATTTTACTGCCTTGTCAACCCTTTCTCGGCGTTCTGCCGAAAGGTGTGGCTTCAAGGCTAAAAGCAGGTCGCTTCTGCGGTCGGCTTGATTATTGTTCAAGACCGACACGAGGCTCATTATTTTACCTATATCAAATCCGTCAGGCAGGCTGAAGCCTTGGTCTGAGTTGTTTTCTGAAGGTTCGTCTTTAGGCGGTGCGTTATCCTTAAATAACGCATCCGCCAACGATTTTATTTTATCCATTCCGCCGGGACTTGAAAGTAGTTCTGAAATTTTGCCTGCCATATCCTCCATTTTTATTCCTCCTAATATAGTGTTGGCTATTTGTTGAACCTTTTGGCCAATTCATCGGTAATGCTTTTGTCCTTCATTACAGCTTTCACCTTGTCGGCTGAAGATTTATCCATTTTGGATAAAAGGCTGTTAACGTCACCTGACATTGCAGCGGTTTTCAGCTCCTCGGGTGTCATTCCAAGCTTTTTTGAAGCCATTTGAAGCATTGCGTTCAGCTGTTTTTCGTCCATAAAAACACCTACTTTTGATATAATGATTGTAGTTAGTCGAAACGCTCTAAAGGCGTTTCGACAAGCTACTTTTCAAGTGGCTTTAGCAAAATTAAATTGCAATTTAATTTTGCGCGACACTCATTTTAATGGAAAAGGACAAATTTTTATTAAAAATTTGTTGCAAAATCAAAGATTTTGTGGCGAAACAGGATTGTTTCGCCTAACCTTTTTCATTATAATACAATATATATTATGCAAATTTGCGATTGGTGATTACAAAAAGGGGTCAGGATAATGAGAATACTTGTTATGTCGGATTGCCATGGTTCAAGAAGGGCCGTTGAAACGGTGCTTTTTCGTCATAGTGACATAAATACGGTCTTTTATTTGGGGGACGGAATTGAGGACTTTTTTGCCGTAGCCGAATTTTTTAAAGGTAAAAATTATTATGCTGTTTCGGGTAATTGTGATTGGAACTCTTTGTATCCTTCCTTAGGTGAGGCGGTTTTAGAGGGAGTTAGGATTATTTATACCCACGGTCATCGATATGGGGTTAAATACGGTAATGAAAAGCTATATGAAGCTGCGGTCAACACTAAAGCTCAGTTGGTACTTTACGGTCATACACATAAGGCCGAGGCGGTTTATTCTGACGGAATATATTTTGTAAACCCCGGTGCACTGCACGGTGCCAGAGCAGGTCATGAGGGCTATGCCGTTATTGATATTACTGAAAAAGGTATTGTACCTTCGTTGATGAGGCTTTAGTGAATTGACTTTTTTAAAAAATTAGAGTATAATTGTGTAATGATTTGAGTGACGCTAAATTTCGGGAGGCGAAATAGGCTTGGATGTCTTAAAAAAATTCCGTAATACAATACTTTTTTTCTTAAAGGTATTGGTTATTGTTACGGTTACAGCGGCTTTTATCGGTGTTTGGCAGAATTTTTACCACGAGACCCTTTACAGCGGTAACGGTAATTTTTTGTTTGTTGCGTTGTATGTTGCTATTTTTGTCGTTTTCGGCGGAATATATGACGGCTTTAAGGTCGGTATTCAGCGTGTGCATGAGCTTTCTTACAGTCTTTCTCTGTCAGTTTCCTTTGCAAACTGCTTTATTTATGTAATACTTTGCCTTATTGCAGGCAATATGCTTAACCCATTGCCGCTTGTGATTTTAACGGTGTGTCAGGTGTTTATACTTATAGGACTTATGTATTCCTTAAGCCACGTTTATTTTGCACTTCATCCTGCACGTAAGGTTTTGGCGGTATTTGATGCCAATAGTCGTAATGATATCATAAAGAAAATATCACTTATTAAGGAACGGTTTACCCTTTCAAAGGGAATAACGGTTGACCGAGGCTTAGAGGAAATCAAGTGTGAAATCGACCGGCACGATACTATTTTGATTTGTGAATTCAACTCTGCCTTAAAGGATGAGGTTGTGAAATACTGCTACGCTCAGAATAAGCGGATTTATATTTTACCGTCGAGTGCCGACGCTATTATGAACGGCAGCTATCCGGTGCAGGTTTTTGATACTCCGGTTCTGTTTTTGCATAACGGCGGTCTTTCTATGGAGCAGAGGATTGTCAAGCGTACATTTGATATTATAGTTTCCGGCTTGGGAATTATAATTACAAGTCCCATTATGCTTTTGATTGCAATCGGCATTTTCATCTGTGACCGGGGCCCGATTATTTTCAAGCAGCCTCGGTATACACGCGACCAGAAAATTTTCAATATTTATAAATTCCGTTCAATGCGTGTTGCTACCGATAATGAGGTTAAAAAGACTACGGTTGATGATGACCGCATTACCTTGGTGGGTAAAATTATCCGTCCGTTCAGATTGGATGAGCTTCCGCAGTTATTTAACATTCTGTTCGGGCATATGTCGATTGTCGGACCGAGACCTGAAATGATTGAATTGGTTCATGACTATGCCGCAAAGCTGCCTGAGTTTAATATGCGTCATAAGGTTAAGGCAGGCTTAACCGGTTACGCGCAGATTTACGGTAAATATAACACTACTCCTCAAAACAAACTTAATATGGATATACATTATATAGAGAATTATTCGTTTTTGCAGGATATTAAGCTTTGCGCTATGACCTTGAAGATTTTGTTTGTGCGTGAAAGCACTGAGGGATTTAGCGAGGCAGACAGTGTGCTGAAAAACACCAAAAACAAGGAGAAATAACAATGGATAAAACATTAGTGGTTATGGCGGCCGGTATGGGTAGCCGTTTTGGAGGCTTAAAGCAGGTTGCTGCGGTAGGTCCTAACGGCGAGGCTATTTTGGACTTTTCAGTTTACGACGCCAAAAGAGCCGGCTTTACCAAGATTGTGTTTGTTATAAAGCACGCTATTGAAGAGGAATTCAAAGCAACCGTCGGCGCACGTGTTGAAAAGCAATTGCCGGTTGAGTATGTTTTTCAGGAGCTTAATGCTTTACCGAAAGGCTTTACTGTTCCCGAGGGCCGTGAAAAGCCGTGGGGCACCGGTCACGCTGTGCTTTGCTGTAAGGGGGTTGTAAAAACTCCGTTTGCCGTTATTAATGCCGACGATTTTTACGGTGCTTCGGCTTATCAAAAGATAGCAGAGGGCTTAGAAAATGCTGACGGCTATTGCATGGTCGGTTTTAAGCTCAAGAATACCGTTACCGAAAATGGCTATGTTTCGCGCGGCGTTTGTACCGTTGAAAACGGTCTGTTGGTGGACGTTGACGAGCATACAAAGATTGACAGCGACTGTAAATTTGTAAAAGAGGACGGCTCGGTCGGTCAGCTGTCACCCGATACTGTGGTATCAATGAATATGTGGGGCTTTACACCTGATTTGTTTGACTTTTTGGAGGACGGCTTTAAAAGGTTTTTAACCAAGCAAGGTACCGAATTGAAGTCGGAATTTTATCTGCCGCTTTTGGTGGATGAGCTTTTGAAATCGGGCAAAAAAACCGCAAGGGTGCTTGTGGCCGAGGACAAGTGGTACGGTGTTACATATAAAGAGGATATGCCGGATGTTGTCGGCGCTATCAAAACCTTGTGTGACCAGGGAAAATATATTTTTTAAGAAGTGGTTTTAATGGAAAAGTATGTAGTTGAGGCTAAAAATGCCGTTAGCGAATTAATCGAAGCAGCAGCCTTGAAAAAGGGACAGATTTTGGTGGTTGGCTGCTCGACAAGTGAGATTACCGGTAATAAAATCGGAACACAGTCGGTGCCTGAGGTTGCGGCAGAGGTTGTAACGGCAATTAAAAAGGAACTTGATGAAAAGGGCATATATTTAGCGGCTCAGTGCTGTGAGCATTTAAACCGGGCAATTATTGTTGAACGTGAGCTGGCTGATAGC
>JAEIGA010002811.1_pt1 | contig 27537 bp, 34 predicted proteins | sample 9270691 | NCBI WGS metagenome assembly JAEIGA01 (sample SAMN17057246, study PRJNA624740) | gut metagenome | biome: biome; isolation source: fecal sample | host: Bos grunniens | place: China: Xizang | collected 2019 | reverse complement strand
GAAGGTAAAGAAAAAGCTGGAAAGTTGGTTTGAAACATCATACGGACTAGGATATACCCCTGATGATACGTCATTATGTGATGATGAATATGAAATAACCGTTGAAAAATTGGAATACGAGGAGGGCTGACGATGACAGATAAAAGAGCGATTGAATTATTATGTGAAATGGTAGAGAACTGTGAAAAGGAAATTCCCATCGGTGGTTATGTTGACACATTAAGAAAAGAAAAAGCAAGAGCGTTAGATATCGCTATAGAAGCAATAAAAGAAAGGAATGTGAAAAAATAAGCATAGCGAGGAGGGGCTGACGATGGCAGAGAGTAACTTTGAAAAATTGCTTGGCAAAAATGGTGAGCTTGTAGAATATCGGGAAAAACAAGTTCTGGAAGGTGCGTTTGGAATCATCCGGCGCCATTATGGAGATAAGCTGAATAAAATGGAGCCGGTAGCGAAGTTATTCGGCAAGAAACTGGGAGAGAAATTCAAAATTAAATATCTAGGCTATATTCATACGGTAGTATTTACTGCGGATGGATTAAAGAAAAAGCAAGGCGATTACTATGTGGGTGGCTGTCTTATAGACTTCGATGCACTCCATGTTTTATTGACTGGATTGGCTGAGATTGTGGGGGATGAGAAATGACTAATCGAGAGTGGCTTGCGAGTATGAGCAATAAAGAGTTAGCGGATTTTTTGGAATTCGTTGAAACGAGTATTGAGATTACTGCATGGGAGTGCTGGCTTGAAGCAGAACGTGAGGAGAGGCAAGATGACAAATAGAGAGTGGCTGAACGGCCTAAGCGATGAAGATTTTTGTACAGCATTGGAGCAGATAGACTGTAGGCTGTGTGCGTTTTACGGCAACTGCAAGGGTAAACAGTGCAGAGATGGTTTTGTCGTATGGCTGAAGGAGGAGCATAAAGATGGCAAAGAAGGATAAAGCATTTAGGCTGTGTTATTTTAGAAATAATGTCCTCTACTTCACGGATAATTTTGCCCGCCAGTGGGGCGATGACTGGAACGACGCGCCGTACGATTTTAATGCCGGAGAACCGTATGAGTGTAATGATGATGAAGATGAGGACTGGAACGAGAATCACGGGCACCTGCGGTATATCGGCATTAAGTCTGATGGCTGGCTTAAGGTGACTGGGTGCTTCGGAGAGGCGTACAACGTGGATTACAGCGTAGAAGAAATAAACAAGGGTGCTGTGGCGTGGTTGTACTCCGAAGAAGCTGGTGGGCTGCAGGGCGGCGCAACGATGGACGAGGCTATTGAGTGGTGCAAGAAGGCAAGGGTCAAGTGGGGAGAGTTGACGGAATGAAAAACAAACTCACAGTTGCACTTGTCTGTCTGTGCATTGCGCTTGCAGTTGGCCTGGGTGTGGCAACTCATCAGCTGGTGGAAGCCAGGGCAACGATTGATAGGCAGGAGAGGCAGCTGAAGGAGTTCTATGGGCAGGTCAATGAGCTGACTTTGCAATATGTGGATATCGTGAAGAGGATAAATAGACATGGTGGACAATGACAGGATTGAAATTTTTATACGTGGTATATTTAAGCTAGAAGACGATATAAGGCTGGCAGTTGTGGAGGCTAAAACGGCTCAGTGCAGGGGCATGACTGGTGGCGGCGGTCATGCAGTCGTTAGTGATCCGACGGCTGCAACGGCTACACGGCATTTGTCGGAGCTAAGGTCTGTGAGAGTGGGGGAAAGGATTATTAAAAAGCCGGAGACTTGGCTTCGCGTTATTGCCTTGACTTACAAGCTGGCCCCGGCGCGTGAGTGTGAAATTATGCGTAAGCATTACGCTGATAATAAAAAGTTTACACGGGAGTTTGCAAAAGAGGTCGGCTATGAGGTGCCTACGTTGTACGCATTTCGGAAAGCGTTCGAATGGCGGGCTGTGGCTGTGGCTTGTCAGTTAGGGGTGCTGGCGGTGGTTGATGAGAAATAAAAAAGGGCCTAGGCTTTGCGCCTAGGCTTTGAGTTGTGTATGGCTTGTCACCAGGCGATTGCCTTGGTGTCATATTTCCCCTCACAGATCAACTGCTTAGGGTTTTCCCTCCACTTGAGAGGGGCATAATCGGACATATGGCTCTCAACCCATTTCATGACCTGTGCTTTGGTCATGTCGGGCATATATCCGTATGTATGCCCATCTATGTTGATGAAGTTGTATGTTTTCATGGTGTCTCCTCCTCAATCAAGCTCACGGTATCCGGCTTCATGGAAGCACGCTGTCCTGACGTACTGTGCCAGGCTCATTCCACGTTCTGCAGCGAACTGCTTAAACTGGTCACGTTCGCCTTTGTACACTCGGACTGATAGCAAGTCATAGGCTTTGGCGGCCCACCTTTTGTCCGCCTTGGCCTTGGCTTCGGTTCTCGGCATGGTCATTCCTCCTTTTGTAACCTGCCATCGTCAGAGCCGGTAGGTTATCTCCGGCTGACACCCCCGAAGGGGTGTTTCGGCTTAGATTTCTTTACTGTAATGGGGGTCGTGCCATATTCTTCCCATCAAATTGTGCCGCCGAATATCGCCATACTCGGTATTTTCAGCTATCCACCGTGCTTGTTCCTTGCCAGCTTCAGTGAGCAGCTGTTTTTCATTTTTCTTGCCAAGCTCGGCGCTTTTTGCGTAAATGTACTTGTTGCCGATTTCGAAGGTGTACCCCTCAAAGTTAATACCGCTTTCAATCTTTTTCATTGTGTTTCCTCCTTATACAATACTGTATGGTATTTAATTGTATAACAAAGGTGGTTGTGTGCCAGCAGCTAAGGTCGTGCTATCTTGGACTACCCTAACCGGGTTTGCTGTGTGCCTTTGTTTTATCTTGATTACATGATACCATACAGCATGGTATATGTCAAGCACTATTTTTGATTTTTTTAGGATTTTTTTTGAAGAAGTCCAGGAAACCGCATGAAATAAGGATTTGTAGAGCAAAATTATAATAAAAAATATCCGTTTCAATGTGGTATAATATTATTAGTGGTAGATGGGTTTTACTGATTTAGCTTGTAAACCTCCTTATAATAAATAGCGGAAAAGGCTCTTGCTGTAGTCGAGCGGCGAGGGCTTTTTTCGTGGGAAGAATAGGGACTATAAAGAGTTGGTGGGATGGAGGACCGTGAGCCAGGGAGGAGGCGACATAGATGGAAGAGATAGTTTTAGATCCGGAAGAGGAATTGTTTTGTCAGTATGTCGCCCAAGGCATGGCGAAAGGAACGGCTTACAAGAAGGCTGGCTTGACTAAAAGCGAGAAAGTTTCGTCATGGAAAGAAATGGCTTCTCGAAAAATGTCAAACAATGTCAACCTGCAGCGGCGAGTTGACCAGCTGAAAAGTCAGCTAAACGAGACTATTAAAGCAAAACACGGAAAAACGAGGGAAGAGATAAACGACAGACTCGACGAAATCATTGACGGGCTGGGTGAAATCCGTGGAGAGCCACCAGGCTGGAATGAGGTATTCAAGGCGATTAATCTGAAAGCTGAAATAAACGGCTGGAAGAGCCAGACCACAGAAGTAAAAGGCGGTATGAAAATAAGGGTGCGTGTTGTAGATGATTGATGAGGAATTAGAGATAGAGATAGAAAAGGGCGTGTTTAACCCTGTCTATTATGATTTTCTCGAAGACACGACATACACTCAGATTTATTACGGCGGTTCATCTTCTGGCAAGTCCTTTTTCCTGGCTCAGCGTTGCGTATATGATATGCTGCGCGGTGGTCACAACTATCTATGTATCCGCAAGGTCGCTAGATATATACGCAAGTCCATCTTCAATGAGATAACAAAAGCTATTGCGGCTTTTGGGGTCAAGGAGCTTGTGCAGGTCAATAGCTCAGATATGGTTATCACGTTCCCTGGCGGCTGGCAGATACTCTTTGCGGGCTTGGACGATGTCGAGAAAATAAAGTCAATCACTCCCAGTAAGTCGGTAATCACGGATATTTGGGTCGAAGAGGCTACTGAGTCCACTTATGATGATGTTGCCCAGCTCCGCAAGCGTTTACGCGGCCGTGCCCAGGTCAGCAAGAGGATTATCCTCTCATTCAACCCGGTGTACAAAACGCACTGGATATACAATAAGTATTTTGCAGGGCATTGGGCTGACAATGATACAAGCTATAGATCTGATGATGGGCGGCTGTCGATACTTAAGACAACGTACAAAGATAACAATCATCTGTCACCAGAGGATATCGCGGAACTGGAAAGCGAGAAGGACCCCTATTACAGAGACGTTTATACTAATGGCAATTGGGGCGTTCTTGGTGATGTCATTTTTACAAACTGGCACACCGAGGACCTTTCCCGGCTGACATTTGACGGCATAAATTGTGGTGTCGATTTCGGCTATGCCAGGGACCCGGCAGCTATTGTCAAAGTCCATCTGGATAAAATGCGCAATAAGCTGTATATAATTGACGCGGTTTATTTGCTTAAGGCCACTAATGACATACTGGCGGCTGAGATTAAGCGAGTATGCGAGTATGAGACGGTGTTTTGTGATGAGGCTGAGCCAAAGAGCATACAGGAGCTGAGAAATTATGGTGTCCAGGCTATCCCGGCACCTAAGGGCAAGGACAGTGTGAATTATGGTATACAGTATCTGCGCAAGCTGGAGATTATCATAGACAAGTCACTGATAGAGGCAATCAACGAGTTTACTGTCTATCAATGGCAGCAGGACAAGGATGGCAACACAATTCCTAAACCTGTCGACAAGGACAACCATATAATAGATGCCACTAGGTATGCTCTATGCTACGAAATGGGATGGGTCCCGAATGTGCGGCAGAGTGCTATCAAGATGCCCTTGGCGGGTGCTATGTAGGTTTTATGCAGATGATTGTATAAAACTATCATAAAACCCCGTGGTAGTATCTAAGAAGTATGTATTTTTATTCATGAAGGGAGGACAGCATGGACGATACAAGGGATTTTGTGGAGGATAATAAAAAGACTGCTATCCTCTCCAAACTTCAGCAGGATATAGACGCAGCTGATGATTATTACACTAAGACGATAGAACCCCTGGTCATTGAGAGGTACGAGATATACGGCGCAGACAAGGACTACTATCGGCGTAAATATCCAAGGTTGTCTAAGCGGTGCGACATTGTAAGCACTGATGTGCAAGACACGATAGAAAGCACTATGCCAGCGTTGATGAAAACCTTCTTCGGCTCTACTGATGTAGTCACGGTCCAGGGCATGGACGGTACACCGGACGATGAGCAACGGGCCGAGAAGATGCAGGCTCTTATCAATTACCAGCTTGAGAGACAGCATTTTTTTATGACGTTTTACCAATGGGCCAAGGATGCGCTTATCACTAATCTTGGTATCATCAAAGTCGATTGGGAGCGCACTTATAAAGAGCAACAGCAGCGCATAACTGTACTGCCGGAGGTTTATGAGCAGCTGGCGGCGCAGGCTGAAGCGCAGGGCATACAGATACTCAATGCTGAGTATGACCCCAACGGCGGGATTGTCGTTGACTATCTCACTAAGGCCATTGACAAGAATCAGCCACGCATTATGAATATCTTGGCTAGTGAGTTCCGATTCTCCCCGGAGGCTACCAGTTTGGAAGATGCGGACTATGTAGCACACAGGAAGATAGTCAGCATTGACTACTTGCGGAAACAGGCTGAGAGTGGCTTATATGACCCGCAGGCGGTGGAGGAAGTCGCGGCCAAGGAGACTACGCCGGAGTATACGACACTCGACAAAAACAACAATGACAGCATAGACGAGGACAGCAATCAGACGGACAGCGGACGGCGCAAGGTTGTGCTGTATGAGTGCTATGTCAATATCAATATGAGTGATGACCCGAATGGGCAACTCACTCCGATGATAATCACGGTGGCCAGCAATGTTATCTTGAGAATGGAAGAGAACACATATGAGCGACATCCGTTCTTTGTTCTTGCTCCCAGGATTGACCCTCACAAGGTTTGGCCGAAGAAGGGATTTGTTGACCTCATAGCGCAGGTGCAGCACGCCAAAACGGCTATCATTCGGCAGATGATTTATAATATCGCGCTGAACAATGACAGCAGGCTAGGCGTAAACACGGCTATGCTGGTCGATGTCAATGATGTCCTGGAAGGTGCGCAGGTTATCCGGGTTAATGGTGATGTCAAGCAGGCTATTCAGCAGATACCACCTACGGATATACAGACATGGACTTTCAATATGCTTGAGTATCTGGACATGACCAAAGAAAACCGCACAGGGATAACTCGTTACAACCAGGGACTGGACAGCAACTCTCTCAACAAGACAGCTACAGGCATAAACATTATCACGCAGGCAAGCAACCAGCGGCTAGAGCTGATAGCGCGAATATTTGCGGAAACGGGCCTGCGTGATATGTTTAAATTCCTCATCAAACTTAATCAGTTGTTTGTGCCGCAGGAGACGGTTATCCGCCTCACTAACGGGCCTATGCAGGTTAAGCCTGATGATCTGGAGGGCGCGTTTGATTTGGTCATTAATTCTGGCATGGGCAGCGGAGCGAAGGAACAGAACTTGCAGGATATGCAGATGCTCCAGGGGCTTATGACTCAGCTTGCACAGGCAGGATTTGTGGGGCCTCAGCAGATTTATAATGCTGCCAAGAAGTTCATTGAGACTATCGGCTTCAAGAATGTTGATGATTTCGTTCTCACGCCGGAACAGGCTATGCAGTATCAGCAGCAGATGGCTATGCAGGCTGGCAACCAGAACCAGCCTTTCTCTGAGCGGCTTAACATTGATTGGGACAGCTTGCCTTGGGAGATTCAGGCGCAGATTATCCAGCGTGAGGGCTATCAGGTGGCCCCGGAAATGTTTGCTGACAAGACGGCTGAAGAAGTTCTCAAAGAAGGTGCAAAGGAAGCTAGCAAGGCTGATGCACACAGGGGGGAGCATAATGACGGTAGAGCAAATGGAGCAGTACCAGGCGCAGGCGGCGCAGGGGCGCAGGGCGGCGGTGGTGCGCCCCGTAATGGTGGAGTATCTGGAGGTTATCAGAACTGAGATTGTCCGAGAGCTTGAGCAAGAGCTAATAGGACAGGATAGGCTCTCTACTCTGCAAAACAGGCTGTATGTGTTACGGTCTGTTGTTGACAGGGTTGATAGTGACATAAAGAGTGGCAGCATTGCCGAAAAGAATTTAAGGGAGGCAGAAGCAGATGGATAACAAGGGGCTTTTCAAAGGGTTCTCGCGAGTTGAAGAGTTGACGATGGAACCGCGCTTGATGTGTGCGGTGCTGGCAGAACAGTTGGCAAGGACCAACATAGCACTCAGCGCAATGAGTGCAGAGTTGAAGCAGATGAAGGACGAAAAGAATAAGGAGTGACTGACATGAACCAAGCTGAAAAGCAGTTCAATTTTGATTTGCAGATTTTTGCTGATGATGTGCCGGAAACGACATCGACTGACACGGCAGAGGTGACACAGGAGCCGGAGACTACACCCGCACAGGATAGCCCCCAGGAGCCGGAGAAGCACATCTCTGAAATGACGGACGATGAGCAGACGGAGTATATCAAGAGGCATTTCCTGGACGATGAGCCAAAGGAACCGCCAAAGCAGGAGCCGAAGGAAGAACCTGCCCAAGTACCACAGCAGGCAGCGGAACCACAAGCACCCGCACAGGAGCCTACTTTTGAGATTACTGTCCAGGGCGAGAAGAAGCAGGTCACGCAGTCAGAACTTATTAAACTTGCCCAGATGGGCGAGGATTACACAAAGAAGTGCCAGACACTTGCTGACCAGCGCAGGCAGTTCGAAGCACAGGTGCAGCAGTTCCAGCAGAGACAGCAGCAGCCACAGCAACCACAGGTCAATCCTACTGAGAGAATGAATGCTCAGTACAGGGAGGCCGTGGGCGCTGCTTGCAGGAGCATGGGCATCAAGCCGGAGGAATTTAACCAGTTTGACCCGGTTCATGCTTTCGCCCTCCAGAATGTGATTGTGCAGGCTAATATGCAGGTTGGACGGCAAGTGTCGGAGAGGCAGGCCGTGGAGAATGAGGTCAGGGAGTTCATGGGGCAGATTCAAAATGACCCTATGACCAAGGATGTCAACGAACATTTCACCGAGTTCATTCTCCGGCGCGGTCTGGAATCGAAGCAGGGGGCAGAGATTGCAGGCAATGTGGCGATGGCGTACCAGAGATTCAACGATGGGACAGCCACCAGGCAGGATTGCAAGGTACTCAAAGAGCATTGGGCATATGTCAAAGACCAGCTTGCCAAGGCTCAGACTCCACCTCCTGCGCCCCCAAAACCACAGGTGCAGCCGCCTAAGACGGAGGCACCAGGGGTAGGGCATTCTGCCAGACAGGGCGGCGTGATGGATGTGCATAAGCTGCGCTCCCTTGCGAATGACCCTGATAGGCAGATGCAGTATATGAAATCACTTGGGATTTTTAACGATTGAAAGGAATGAGATAAAATGGCTTGGGATACTTATAGCGAATATACCAACAAAGAAGACCTGTCTGATGCTATTGTCAACATGAGTCCTTCTGATACTCCTGTGACCAGCATGATTGGCAAGACCAAGGCGAAGGCAACTTATCATGAGTTCCCGGAGGACGAGCTGCTGCCCGCTGACCCGGACAATGCCGTTCCCGAAGGTTACACCTACGCGCCGAAGCCGGTGCAGGGCCGTATCAGGACGGGCAACTACACTCAGATTTTCGTCAAAGAGTTCACTGTGACGAAGACCCAGCAGGTAGTTGATAAGACTGGCGTGTCTGATGAGAAGGCATACCAGATGAAGAAGGCCATGAAGCAGCTGGGCAAAGACCTCGAGGTGGCTATCCTCAACAACACCACGGCAAATATCAGCTCCGAGCAGGTGAACTTCCAGACTGCCTTGTCTACTAAGAGTGGCAAGCGTCGGTTCGGCAAGGCTGGCTCTGCCGGTACGGTGGACATGAACCTTGCTGATGCTTACCAGGGCGGTGGCATTAAGCCTTCTACGGGTACTGCCCGCAAGATGAGCGGCCTGCAGGATTTGATTTACACTCACAAGTACACTGGCGGCCCCACGGTGGACAATATCACCCAGGCACTCCAGGACACTTGGATGGACGGCGGTAACCCCTCCAAGCTGGTTGTTTCCCCCGCACACAAGACGGTGCTGTCTCGTTGGGTAGAGCAGGGCCAGAGCCGTAGCATTACACTGAACAAGGACATGGCAAGCCGTGCGCTGACCCAGGCGATTGACGTGTACGAGAGTGACTTCGGCAAGATTGAGCTGATTCCGTCCCGCTATCTCATCAATCAGACGGCTACTGACCCTGTGACTGGCAAGGTGCTCAACTACGACCTGTCCGGCGTGTCCTTTGTGCTTGACCCGTCTTATCTCAAACTGGCATGGTTGAGACCGTTCAAAAAGAACCAGCTCCCGCACTTGGCTGATGCTGATGCTTATGAAATCACTGGTGAGGTTACGCTGGAGAACCGCGGCGAGAAGGGGCAGGCTATCATCACTGGTACTTACTCCGGCTCTGGCAGCAGCTCCGGCTCTGATACGGTAAGCGGTGGTTCTGGTACTGACACAGTAACTGGCGGCTCCGGCACTGATACGGTGACTGGTGGCTGATGATTTGTAGGAGGGGGTAGCGGTTATGTATCGTTTGGTTTCTGACCCAGGTGATGTGGGGATTCAGTATCAAGATTCGGATAACCCGGACAAGATTCACACGATAGTGCGGACTGATGAGATTCGAAAGGGTATCTATGAGGCGCAGAAGTTTGACGGCTGGACACCAGACCATCGAATGAGGCGCATTGCACGGATTGACCTGAATCTCGTAAAATTCTTGGCCAAGGTGAAGAAGGATGTTGATTGCTATGAGTTCCTGATGCACGGGGACAGGGCAGCCATGATGCGTATGATTAACCGCTACCCTGAGTTCTTCAAGGCTTGTTATGGGGGTATCTAAATGACACCGAGGGAAATCATTCGCAAGGTGCGTATGTCCCCGGAGGTAAACGACAATAACGAGGCCAGGTATTCGGATTATCAGATAGTGGATGCTCTCAACTCTGCGCTGAACATGGTTTACAATGAGCTGGGGACATTATCAAACGAACTGCTGACAAAGACTGAGACAGTTAATCTTAGGCACGGCGAGGCCGAACTGCCGGAGGATTTGCTGCAGATAGTAGAGGTATATAGAGGGGACACGGTTTATATTCCACAGACTAAGGGGAAGGCCGTGTCCCCTTATACTTATAATGTCTACGGTAACAGTATCTATTCTGATGCAGACAAGCTGACGATTGACTATAGGCCGAGTTTTGAGGAGATAGGCATGGACGAGCTGGACGATGATTTGGCTTATCCGAACTATTTCAAGGAGTTTATCAAGAAGCTGGTTATCATGTGCCTAAAGGGTACACTTGAGATGCCAGAGGGACTGGCGTACTTGCAGAGTACGATAAGGAGCCTTACGGCAAACAGGAGCTTTAACAGGCTTGAGATTGGCGGGACATGGAGTGAATTGCTATGAAGATAAAGACAGCTATTGACCAGTTCCGGCTAATCCTGCATGATTTGTACGGTAATTATGAGTATGACAATTACCATTGTTTGATGCGGCTTAATTCGGCGGTGCAGCTGACTTGCAACCTGCTTGTGCAGATAAATTCGCCCTTGGTTATCCAGGAGGAGGAATTTGAGAACGGCGGGGAGCTGCCGGGGAATTTCCTCAAGACTTGTGGGATTTATCCTATCAAGCGGACGGGGAAAACGGTTGAGTTCCTGGACGGGGCTGACAAGATGGTGATTCGCTATTATGTCACGATGCCGAAGATGGAGAAGGCGGATGTGGAGGATGGCGATATGCCGTTTGAGCATGACACTATCAATGATTTCGTCATACGGACGGCTTGCAAGTTGGCACTCAACCGCAATGAGTTTGACATAAGCCAAGACCAGAATATCCTCAATGAGCTTCAGAGTTCGGCAGCGGAGGCGATGAGCAATGGCTAGGATTTCCGTCAAGCACGCTAATCAGCAGGTGATTGAGTACAGGGATTTTTCTGGCGGGCTGAATACTTCTACTGCTTTGGAGTTCATAGGCATGAATGAGCTGGGCAAGGCGGTTAATGTGGAGCTTGACCAGAGTACGGGCCTTTTGCGTACTGTGTCCGGAACTGAAGATTTATATTTGAGTGAGAGCCTTGATTTCAAGGCTTTTTTTTATGACAAGACTAATAGCAAGTTCTTGCTTGTGACTACGGACAAGAAGGTTTATGCACTGACGGATGGGGTGTTGTCTTCTTCCCTGGGGACTCTGACGGGTGATTTGTTCCCAGAGTTTGCGCCTTGGGAGAATGGGGTTCTGGTGGCAAGCGGCGGCCATATGCAGTATTACAATGGCACGGCTCTTGTGACTCTGGATAATTCTCCAGCACATTGTAACGGTGTGTTCGTCAAGACTGGCCGGGTGTGGACATACTACGGGGAGACGTTGGCCTGCTCTAGAGTGGGCGATAAAACTGATTGGACGGATGTAAGCGAGGTGGATTCTTCTGCTAAGTCGCTTGAGGTTGGTTACAAGGATACGGGCAGCATTGTAGGAGTGACTAATCTGTCCAGCGATATTCTCATCTTCAAAGACAATGGGCACGCTTATCATTTGTATGGGGATTATCCTAACTGGGTTCTCAAGGAGATTTCAAGGTCTATACATTGCAAGGGTTATCGTGCCTGCTGCGCCCTGGCTAATGAGGCTATGGTGCTGTCAGATAGTATGCTCCAATCTGTGACTACTACGCAGGCTTATGGGGATATGCGCTCTGCTGATGTGTCTGCCAAGGTGCGGGATGAGATAGCGGCACAACCAAAAGCGGTGCGGCTACGGTATCTGCCTGTGCTAAATCAGCTTTGGTTTTTGTGTGACAAGAAGAAGGTTCTTTTCATGGACTGCGGCAGGGGGGCTTTCTTTCACAGGAAGTTTTCTTCCAGCTTGAAGGATGCTATCGCCGTGGGGGATGAAGTTTATCTTCTGAAGGCAGACAGGATTCAAAGATTGAAGAACCGCGCACCGGATGATGAGGGCAGGCCGCTTCAGTGGGAGTTCTGGGGCAAGACTGTTGTCAGTAATAATGAGTATCTGGTGAAGCGGGTGCGTTGCGCTATCACGCCGGAGATGGACAGATACAATGAGTGTATGTTTATCGTAGGGAAGGTTCCTTTGGTGGCAAGGCTGCCGGACAGGAATAATGCGGTGTACCTTGACAGTACGGTGGTCTTTCAGAGTCATCGCGAGGTGTATGAGCCGCATAATTTGCCGGAGTATACTTCTGATGAGCTTGTGTATCAGAGTCGTGAAGAAGTGTATGAAAGTGATATGCCACTTGTGACGGCGAGTATGTATAAGACGGACAGACGGTGTGTGCAGCGGTTGTCTAGTGTCCGGCTTATTGGCCGGGGCCTGGGCGGGAAGTTTTTGTTTAACAGTATCGGTTATGAGTATGTGGAGGTGTAGACATGGCGGATTTTGCGCAGAAGAATGATTTAGACCTGCGATTCGGCGGTTCTACGTTGGGCGATTTCGGCTATTTCTATGATGTGGAATTGCCGTACATATACAAGTGCCTCAACTCTCTCCGGCGCAATCAGGTGAGTCCTGTGGGGGAGAGTTTGGAGCCTGCCGCCCATATGTTCAAGGTGGAGGATGAGAAGTTGTATATCCGGGACAGTGATAATCAGTCCTGGATATTCCTGCTTGATTTGGCTTATCGTGGAGGTTTATTTGAGCGGGGGCAATCTCTTATCAAGAATACTGACCTGGCGGGCAATACTGCTGAGACTAGGGCGGGCAAAATTGCAAAGTATGATGATAATGGGCAACTTCCTGCTGATATTACAGGTTCGGCGGCAAGCCTCGTGGGGCATAGGGTGGATATCACTGGCATAGAGGACGGCCAGACGCTTGTTTATAGCTCTGCCACAGGGACGTGGATTCCTGCGGACAGGTCTTCTGCTGTTGGTGAAGGCAAGACACTTACCATCAGGGATAACCTTGGCGTTATTGGTACGTACAATGGCGGCTCAACTACAGAGGTGGAAATCCCCGTAAGCGGTCTTTTGCCGAATACCACTTACTCTTATGGGAGCATTGCCTACACCAGCCAGCTGGCAACCAATGTGGGGCTTATCTGTGTACAGGCAGGGACAACGCCAGCCACAATCCCCACGCTTGCTGACCAGGATATTTACACGATTGGCACGGCGGTTTTCCAGAAGATGATTATTACTCCCCGGAATATACTGCTGCGCAATCAGGCGGTGAGTGTAGGGGAGATTCGCTTCACGGACAAGATTGCTTCCAACCTGTATCTTGAGTGTATGTCCGCAGGCTCTACGGCAGGGACTTTCCCCAGTTTCGTGGGAGCAGGAGAGGGCGCAACGGTCACAGATGGGACTGTAATCTGGAGAGTGCGCCGCTTGTCTGGGGTGGCTGGCACGCTGTCAATCAGCGACAATAGCGGGAGCAATACAGGAACGGCAACTGCCATCAATGCTACGGGCAGTACGGTCATTGCCTTGCCAGCAACAATCAATGCGAATGTGCAAGGTAATGTAACCGGCAATGTAACCGGCAATGTAACCGGCAATGTAAGTGGCAATGTAACCGGCAATGTAAGTGGTTCCTCTGGTTCTTGTACAGGTAATGCGGCAACGGCTACGAAGGTAAAAAGCAAGACGATTTTGACGGTCAACTCCTTTAGCAGTGGCGTTCTCAATTTGTCTACATTCAGCTAAGGAGGTGCTGTCATGTCGGGACTTTTTAACCTTCGCGTTGGTGGTGCTGAGGCCGAGGATATAATCTGCAATGGGCAGACGGTAGAAGAAGTGTGGGTTGATGGCACGAGGGTGTTTGATGCTTATGACCCACAGGCTGTGCCAAATGGGACGATGAATTTTTCAAGTGTCAGCCGTTCCTTTGCAACCTCCTACAACGAAGCACAAAACGGTTTGGAGGTGACTTCTGTCAATGGGCAAGTCGGTGCTACAGGGTCTATCTATCTGCGACTAGATGGATGCGACACAAGGGGCACAGATATAGCTGGCAGGTCAGACAGAGACCAAGGTTATACCATCGTAGATGCGTGGGGCAATCCGACTAGCCGGGGGCTTTATGTAAGCGCAACCCTTGACGTTTGCTACAGTGGTGGCGGCAGCTTATTTACCATTGGAGGGTATAGCAGACCGAACTATGGCGGTGCTAGTCCTAACGAATTATATGCATCAGGCGGAAGAATAGTGCAAGAATCAGCAGGGTATCATGGTAGTATGTGGGCAAAGGTGGAGTGGAATTTCAAGACAAGGAAATACACGACCAGCGGCAGCAATGGTTTTACCACAGTCACAAATGACTTCTCAGAAAAATGGAGACCAGGTATGTACATAAGGCTTAGAGCATGGGCCTCATCTTCAAGCAATGGGTACTGGATAAACAGTGGCAATCGTTCAGACCTTTATGATATGTATGGTTCGGCATATCTGGATGCTACCGCGAGCAACTAAGGAGGTGGAAATATGACTGGCGGCATTGAGGTAATGGGAAATAATATCTTTCACCGAAGGGGAGATACGGCGAAGCTGAAGGTGAATCTTTCCATGGGTGACGCTCCGTATGCTTTCAAGGATGGGGACAGCGGGCTTTTCACGGTGAAGAAGCGTGTCACCGATGATGATATTGTCTTGCAAAAGGAAATGGCTGACGGTGCTTTCCTTTTGCTGCCGGATGATACAAAGGATTTAACGCCGGGGAGTTATCGCTATGATATGCAGGTGACTCTTTCTAGCGGTGAGGTTTATACGGTGGCAATGGGCAAGTACAAGCTTTTGCCGGACATCACGACAAGGAAGGAGGAGGAAAATGAGGAAGTCGAACAGCAGTAGTGGGACGTGGGCGGAGATATACGGTGACCTTGGCGATGTGACTAAGGGGGAACCTGGTAAGAGTGCCTATGAGATAGCAGTTGAGCATGGCTTTGAGGGGACAGAGGAGGAATGGCTGTCTTATGTGCAGGCCAATGCTGACAGGGCTGTGAGTGCCAGTACGGCGGCATTGGAGGCCAAGGAAGCGGCGCAGTACGCAAGCGATGAGGCACAGGGCCACGCTGAGAGTGCAAGCACTTCTGCCGGGGTAGCTCATAGCGAGGCAGAGGCGGCGGCAGAGTCTGCGGCAAGGGCAGAAGCGGCGGCGGTGTCTGCGGGGGAGAGCAGGGACGGCGCGGCTATGTCGGCAGAAGATGCGGCAGACAGCGCAACGGCTGCGGCGGCAAGTGCTACAGAGGCGGCAAGTCAGGCACTCCTTGCAACCGGCAGGGCTGACGAGGCACGGCAGAGCCAGATTGATGCACATACATCTGAAGTCCATATAGAGGAAATGTATGTAGACATCATGCGTGCTCCTGTCGTGGTGGAGGAACAGACGAGACAGGCTATCGCAAGTGCGCAGGCGGCGGCTCAGTCTGCTACGGCGGCGGCAGGTTCTGCTACGGCTTCTGCCAACAGTGCTACGGCCAGTGCAGGCAGTGCCTCTGAGTCTGCTTCTTCTGCGAGTGATAGCGCAGATAGTGCGAGTGCGGCTGCTGCTTCTGCTACGGCGGCGGCGGGTAGCGCAACGGCGGCGGCAGGTTCTGCTACGCAAGCGGAGGCGGCTGTCACAAGGGCTGTGAGCGAGGCTGTGACAGCGGCTCAGACGGCTGTGCAAAGTCAGCTTGATAGCAAACTGGATGTTAATGGCAAGGCGGTGGACTCTGCTCATGCTGATGATGCGGATACGGTGAACAATCATACGGTGCTTTCGGATGTTCCTGCCAATGCGGTGTTCACTGATACGACATATCAGCAGATGACTGACCAGGAATTAGAGGATGGCATAAGCACACAGGGCAGGGTTGTGGCGGCGAATACGATTGCGACATTCATACTCAATGTGATCGCTGATGTAATCAACTCAGCTCCTGCGGCTCTTGATACGCTGGAGGAACTGGCGGCGGCTATCAATGATGACCCTGATTTCCATGTGACGGTCATGAATGAGATTGGCAAGAAGCTGGACAAAGCAGGCGGCGTGGTCACAGGCGACTTGACGGTCAATGGCACATTGACGGCTGATGTGACTGGCAATGCGGCTACTGCTACTAAAGCCACTGGCGATAAGAACGGCAGCGACATCGCCGCTACATATCTGCCTGTTGCTGGTGGCCTAGTACACGGACCCTTGGAAATAACAGGTAAGGAGCTAAAAGTCCATGACACGGACACGGCAAGTCAGCTTCGGCTTTGGCATGTTGGTACTAACCCAGCAATTATTTTGCGCAATGATGGATCCAACTTTTACATATTGGTTACTTCCGCGAATACTTCCGCGAATCCCCCAGCCACAGCAGATTGGACAAATGAAAGGCCATTAACAATAAGCTGTTCGACTGGCGTTTGCAATATCAACGGCAACGCCGCCACAGCCACCAAAATAAACGGCAAAACCATCCCTGTTGTGAGTTCCTTCAACTCAACTACAGGCGTGTTGGCTCTTACTTCGCTGAGTTAAGGAGCAATGCCATGACGATGCAGGAGTGGATTGACAGATATGAGAGCAAGGCTGAACCTGTGCATTTTGAGGGCTGGTCTGTGCAGTTCGAGGCGGACAAGGGCTTTCTCACGTATCGGCAGGAGGGCGATGTGCTGATTATGGGGGATTGCTGTGGGGATTTCGCATGGATTCATGATTACTGCATGGAGAGGGCCAGGGATTGCGGGTGCAAAACTCTGGCCACTTTCACTAAGCGTAACCCTGTGGCTTTTCTCAGAAAAGCATATTCCCTTGGGTATGATGTGCATTTCGATGCCGGAGGGAGCAGGTTCCTTGCTAATGGTTTGTGGTACTGGCTACTTACGGAGAGGGTGAGATAATGGATTTTGTTATGGATTTGCAGTTGTTTGGTGGTGGCGAGTCTTCTACTACTAGCCGGGAAATCCCGGAGCAGACTGCTAACGAGAAGGCACTAGAGAATTTCCTGCTTGATGGGGGGTCATTGGGTGGCAATATGGCTCCTTATGCTTATCAGGCATTTGCGGGGAGCCTGGGCAACGCTTTCCTGCCGAATTTCAACGATTTGTATAGGGATTATGTAAATAATAGCAGTAGTATGCTTGGCGAGTATGCTAATCGCAGTGATGGCAATCAGCAGGCGTATACAGATTATGCGGCAAAGGCGATGGATGATTATTCGGCGGCCAATGATGAGTATTGGCGGCTGATGAATGGTGCTCAGAATGAATTCAAAACCAATACCAACAATTTGCTTGGCGAGTATAACAGGCGTATGGATGGGTATTTGGGTGATTATACTGGTGCGGAGCAGAGTGCTCTGGGCCAGTATGAAGGAGCTATGGGAAGTGCCAAAGGGAATTATGATGCGGCTGTGGGCAGGCGGCAGGGCGCATGGGACGATTTGGTAAACGGCGTGCTTCCGTCTCAGTATGCGTCTAACCGGCAGGCGGCGCTCAATGCTGACCTTAGGGGGACTGTGGGGAGTGCTATCAATAACCTTGCCAGCCGGGGAGTCATCAATAGCAGTGTTGGGAATAAGGCCATGGATGATATTTCCCAGAGTGCCAGCGATACTCTTGCAAAGCGGTATGGTGATGATTTGCAGCTGGAGGCGTCTCTGCTGGGACAGGATAGGAGCAACGCCCGCAGTGATTATGACGTGGCCAGTGGCAATGCGGGCAGTCTGTACACGAACCGCACAGGGTCTGCAAGGAGCATTTATGACAATAGCGCAAGCAATGCTAATGGACAGTTTGGCAATTACTTGCAGACGTATCAGAACCAGTACGGCAATTCTACGGATGCTTATAACAGGGCTATGCAGTCTTATGGTGATGTGTACAAGACGCGAGGGAATACGGCAGGCGATTGGTTCAACAATGTCAATAGAGCCAATGATAATGTGTTTGGCACTGCTTTAGGTGAGCAGGGTAACTTGTTTGATGCGGCCATCAAGGGGCAGGCGGCCAGCCTTGATGTACCTAGCCAGATGCTCGGTTATGCCGGCCAGCTTACGAGCCCTGTCAGCAATCTGTACAATACGATGTATTCCGGGCGAATGGGTACTGGCTCTACTACGACTACTCAGAGTGGTGGCGGTTCTGGTATGTGGTCAGCGGTGGGGGGCCTGGGGGCTACAATGATAATGTGTTTCCACGGCAACACTTTGGTGACTACTCCGAAGGGGTACAAGGCTATCCGCAATGTGCAGGTAGGCGATGAGGTGCTGTCTGTGCATGAGGGGGAGATTGTGACTAAGAAAGTCACGGCTGTGATTGGCCCCACGAGGCAGGCTATCATTGATGTGTATTTTGATAACGGGACAGTGTGGCATACTACGAAGGGGCAGAGGTACTTTGATGGTACGCATTTTGGCTATGTTGAGCATGAGGGCGAGCCTGCCCTGGTCTACAATGGCAACAAGACTCATATCCTTGAGGTGCGTGAGTCCGGGAAGACGGCGATGGTGTATGACCTGACTCTTGATGGTTTTGCTGGAGAAAATGTGTTTTTTGCCAATGATGTAGCAGCTGAAGGGTTCGGTGATTGATGTGGGTGTGCTTGATATGCTTTATAGTCAGTATGGCGGAGGGGACAATCAGCAGGAGACTATGCAGAAACTGAATGCTTTGCAGCAGCAGTGGCAACCGCAACAGCAACAGCAACAGCAGAACAGGCGTTACGGCCCTTGGGAGGCTATAGCGCAGATTGCTAATGCGTATGCACAAAAGCAGGGTTTGCAGAGGCAACAGCAGGCACCAGTTGCGCCTATGCAGGCTGGGGAGGGCGTTCCGTCTATCCTTGATGCGTTGATTCAGAGTAGGGGAGGGATTTAATATGCCAGCATATTATGATTGGCGCACTAATTCGTATAAGATGGCTCCAGGTTATAAGAGTGCAGGTATGCTTCAGTCAATGTTTGGCGGTGGGGCGCAAAATGCGGCTCCTGCCTCTGATGTGGATATGTCTGCCAATGCCAGTAGCACTCCTGTGCAGCTGATGGCAAAGTTTGTCAACAGCCGCGGCTGGGGTACTCCTATGCCCGCACAGGGGATGTATGATTGGCGGGGGAATACTATTGGCGCGGATGCGCAGGGTGGTGATAATATGCTCAACGGGCAATGGGCCGCACTAGCAGGGCTAATGGGGAAGAGGTGATAGAGCATGGCGCAGGATTATTGGCATGGCGGCTGGGCTAATGGCGGTATGCTCCCCGGTACTCGTGCGGCTATGACGGCAAGGCAGGCGGGGGGGAGCTATGGGCCTCTCAATGCTCTGGCAGATATTCTTGGGGCGTACTGGCAGAAGAAGGACAGGGACGATGCGAATAAGGCCATCGAGGATTATGAGAATAATTTCGATTCGCTGGTATCTCCCCAGGAGGTTCCGCAGGTGTCGGCTCCTTCTGTGCTTGAGGGTCTGACTGGCGGGCAGGAGCAGTCTCTTATCCAGCCGGGGCAGTTTGGCTCTAAGGAGTGGGGAGAGCAGAACCTACAGCCACAGCCTAAGCCGCTTTCGGTGTCTGAGTACGCGAAGAATGCAAAGACGGCTATGAGCAAAGCGGCCCGCAATCTGGCCCGCAAGTATGGTTATGGGAATATGCAGGATGCTATCAAGGAGCTACAGGACATCACTAATCAGAGGGTGCTTTCTTATGCGGGGCAGGCCAGGGACGATTTCTATGGAGCTATGGGTGGTGGCCTTACACAGGAGAGTCTGCCTGCGCTTTTGAAGCGCGCTGATGAGTATAATAGTGTGGTTGTTCCTCTGGGTGGTACTCCTATCAATCTGAAGGATATTGTGGGTATGTTCGCCAACAAGGTTGCCAATGTAGATACAGGCGGCAGTATCGTTCAGCAGGTGGCCCCGGCTAATGGGCTGGCGTTCCGCAATGTGCCTGTGACTGATAAGCAGGGGAATGTGATTGGCTATCGCCCCGAGTATACGAGGACGGCGGGCAATGTCCCCAAGTCGCTGAATCCATATCAGAAAGGCAGCTTAGAGGAAACGAAACGCCATCATCTTGAAACTGAGGGCGAAACAAAGAAGCACAACCGCATAAGCGAGGGAATCAGCGCGGCAAATGCTCAGACAAACCGTGACGAGTACAATCTTAAGGCCGAGGTGCATAAGTATAAGGCAGAAAATGGCTTGTACGGAAAGAAGGGCGGCGCTGGCAAGCCCAGCAAGGCGGCGCAAGGGATTTCCAACAGTATCACTTCTGCTTTGAATGATATTGATGGGTTTATCTCAAGCGGTGATACCGAGAGCGCACGGACTGCGATGGAAGATATGTATGACATGATTGAGAAGGGGTACAAAGATGGTACCTTGGACGAAGATGACAAGCAGTTCTTTGAGGATATCTGGCGTGGCAAGAGGTTTGAGTATTACAAGGCCACGGGGCAGGATGATGAGGCGGCTTGGGAGGCCAGTCAGATGAGTCCTGATGGCTGGGTGGCTCAGTATGGGCAAAGGTACGGCAGGCAGCCTTACAGGAATTAGGAGGATATGATGGGGGCAGCAAAGGATTATTTCTTACAGAACCAGCAAGAGGTGGGGCGGTATATTGAGTCTGGGGCTGCCCCGCAGAAGGAGCAATCTGTTATTGACAGGCTCTTGGGGGAGTTTTCTAATCACCCTAATACTCAGCAGGAAGTGCCGCAGGATTTGAGTGCATACTATGACAGCAGCGGTGCTTTTGGTGGCAGTGATTATGAGCAGCTTGATAATCAGATTGCTACGGGTTCTTCTGAGACCGGCAATAAGTTCGTGGAGTCGCTGAACAAGTGGAGCCAGGTGGCAGGGGAAGATTTCGGCAAGATGATGTATGCTCAGCCTGGTGACGAGTTCATTGAGGCGGCGAAGAATCTGTATCGTGATGCAGTCTATGAGCCTGCTATTGGCATAGCGGCTACTCCTTTTGCTCCTGCTCCTGTGCGGGGGGCTGCTGGTCTGATTGCCTTGCCTGGGTTCTTGTCTGATGTGGCTGGTATGTATAGTCAGAATCTCTCCGGGGAGGCTACGGGCGAGGAACAGGGCATACTCCAGGCGGCAGGGAATACCATCAAGCAAGGACTGATTGACCCTGCTGTCAATGCGGCGGGGAATATCATCAGTGACCCGTCCGGCTTTGCTGAGCGTGTGGGTGAGAATCCTCTGAATCTCTGGTCTGAGGCGTTTATTCCTCTGGCTCCGGCTGAGATTGGTGTCCGTGGCGGCAGGGGCGTTTACAAGGGTGTCCGTGATTTCAACAAGGATATTGATGCCCTGGGTGAGGATTATATCAATGCGCCAGACAATCAGATGGGCGGCAGGTATGCAGAGGAGGCTCAGGCAAGCGAGAGAGCACAGCGTAAACTGGAAGAGTCTCAACAGAGAGCGGCATATGTAGAGCAGGGTGTTGCCAAGCAGAGGGAGAGGGATTGGTTCAACCAGCATCTGCAGGAGATCGCTGACAGGGAGATGGAGAGGAATCTCTCTGAGTATTACGATGACGGGGCGTATGAGGCTCCGCAGAGTGATTTTGACTCTTGGTTTGAGGGCATGGCGAAGCAAGAGAGTGGCGGGGATTATAACGCCGTGAATGGCTCTACTGGTGCAAGTGGTCGGTATCAGATTATGCCGGAGAATTGGGATAATTGGGCAGAGGAAGCAGGGCTGGAGCGTGGCTCTGAGATGACTCCTGAGAACCAGGATATCGTAGCACGTCACAAGATGCGCGGGTACTATGATGAGTACGGCCCAGATGGTGCTCTGGTAGCGTGGTATGCCGGCCCCGGCAGTGCCGAAAGGTGGGTGCGGGGCGAGGCTACGGATGTGTGGGGCAATCCCTGGGATAAGCCACAGGAGAATGGCCCGTCTATTGCTGATTATGTCCGTGAGGCTACGGAAAAGGGGCGGGAGAACGGCCTTGAGCCTTTGACGGAGAAGTATTATAACATCACGGATGAGGTGAGTGATACTGCTCTCACGGATTTGACGGAGCAGAAGCTGAATTATCTGGCGCGGGATTATGCTGAGAGGTACGGGGAGAACCTTGACCTCACCAGCATGAAGCGCAGCGGTGACGGTTCCAGCTGGCATGACAGCGGGCAGGCTTTTGATATTGCCAATGAGCGGCTGGCTAAAGACCCAGAGGCAAGGGCGTGGCTGATGGAGCGTGCCAAGGAATACGGCCTTGCAGGACTTGATGAGTACACTAATCCTTCTGCTCATGCCACAGGGGGGCATTTGCATTTCTCTGACCACGGTGAGCCTATTAAGGGGGCAGGGCGTGGGCGTGGATATGAGCCTAGCGGTTATCGTGATGATAGTGGTATTGCTGAAACTCCTTCACAGTCTGGGGAAATGGTTGATGCTTTCGGCAGGGATTTCTCCGATGAGTCTATGGGGCGTGTGCAGGAGGCTATGGGTCAGCTTGATGAGCAGATTAACCGCTTGAAGGTGGAGCGTGAGCGGCTGGAGAATGACCCTGATATGAGCCCTGTTGACAGGTATCAAAAGGCGCAGAGGCTGGAGGATAGCATTACACGGGCCGAGGAGTACCGCTCCCAGATGGAGACTTCTTTGCGAGGGCGCATGAGGGGACTGGATACAGGGGAGATAGGTGCTTCTTCTGGCCGTGGTCGTGCCGTGGGGGATGCTTTGGCCGGCGATATTATGAGCCGTACCAAGGGGCAGAGGATGTCTGATATTGAGGGTGTGCGGCAGTATCGTGATACTCTGCGGCAGGAAATCAGCCGTATGGTTGATATGGAGCTTGACCATATGGAGCGCAACCCTGGGGGACAGGGGACTAATAACGGCTATCTCTTTGATGAGTATGACCCTGTTACTGGTAAGCCTACGGGCAATGTAATCGGCAAGTATGGAGAGAGCAATAACCCTCAGTGGTATCAGGACGCATACAAGGATTACAATGGCAAGCCACCCAAGAGCGCATACAGAGATATTGCTTATAACAATCTCATGAAGCAGCAGGAGTTTGCTGAGATGGACAGGGATTTGCGCAGGACAGATGAGTATTTGCGGAGACTGGATGAAAATCCCATGCAGGCAGCTGATACGATGATGGATGAGGTTGACAGCAGGATAAAGTATAGTCGGGCATCAAAGGCCAAGGATTCCCAGAGGCGCAGGGAAGAGATTGAGGCTATATATGACGCAGAGGCTGAGTCGATGGGGATGCCGAAGGTTGAGACTCCAAAAGCAGAGACTCCAAAGGTTGAGGCTCCGAAACAGGGTGTACGCCTTGGTACTGAGGCTCCTGCTGGCAAGTATGAAGGCAAGAAGATTTCTTCTGCTGATTATTTCCGTAGGATGAAGGATTTGTTCGGCTCGATGTGGCTCGGCAGGAACATCGAGGGGACGAAGGGACATTACAATCCGTATAGCAATGAGGCCAGGGCTTCCGGCTATAAGGATTATGAGACGATGTGGCACGAGATTGGGCATCGCCTTGATAATGCCAAGGGGCTGGGCAAATTGGCTGAGAATCATATGGATGAGGTTCAGGCGGCTATGGAGCGCAAATATCCTGGTGGCATTCCTTATAAGGACTCGGAAATAGCTGCCGAGGGTGTCGCGGAGTTCATCAAGGACTATGTGGAGCATCCGGATGTGGCTAAGACCAAGTATCCCAATATGTCCAAGGATTTCGAGAGAGTGCTTGAGGCTGACAAGGATTTGGCAGCACGCTTGAAAGAAGCGCAGGACATGACTCGTGTGAGAAACGAGCAATCTGCGTGGGATAAGGTGGAAGGCGATATCGTAGAGGATAAGCCAAGGTCTTTCAAGGATAAAGTGAAGGCTATCATCGAAAGACCGAATGAGGAGATGCTCGACAGACTAGCCGAGGGCAAGAGCATCGACAAGGCTGTGGAGGATATTGTAGGGCGCAAGCTGACTGATGATGAGTCTATCTATGTCAATGCTCGTCTAGCGGAGGCCAGAGGAATCGCTGTAGAAAAAATCATGCTTGACGAGGCCGATGGTGCCAGGGCGGCAAGAATGCTTGAGAAGGCCACAGGGATAAAGATGAATCCTGTGACGATGCGGTCTGCTCTCGCAAAACTGCATGAGTTTGAGAAATCAGAGGCAGATTGGCTCAAGAATATGGGCAAAACTGCGGAGGGTGCTCTCAAGCAGTATATGGTGGCCGCAAGACTCAGAGAAGTCTACAACTACATGACGGAGAAGACAGGGCATGATTATAATCTTCCTCAGAAGTATGAGGTCTATGATGAGGTGTTTAGGACAGCTCCAGAGAGGCTGAAGGATGTAGCGCAAGATTTATATGATCTGAATGACAACCTGCTGCGGCTGATGCATAAGGCTGGCATGGTCAATGATGCGCAGCTTAAGGGCCTGCGGGAAAAGGGCAAGTATTATTGTTCTTTGGCCAGGGAATTCCCGGATGATGCGTCTATGGTTGGAGGCATGAATGGCAAGGGCTTCATCAATGTCGCAAATCCGATTGAAAAACTGGATGAGTACGGTAGCACTTGGGATGTGGGTGACCCACTCAAGCATATGACGGGGAATGTTGGCCGGATATGCAATGCGGTTGAGCGTAATAAAGTCGGGCAGATTCTGGTGAATTTTGCGGAGCTTCCGGGCATGGGCGAGCTGGTCACCAAGGTGTCCGGCAATGCGACTCCCAAGGATTCTTCTTTCCGAGTCTGGGTTAATGGGGAGCAGAAGGTCTATGAGACCACTCCTGCTGTATATCGTTTTATGCAGGCTGTTTCTACTCCACGCGGCGCAAATACTCTGGTCGATTATGTCACTAGTATACCTGCCAGAGCGGTGCGTGCTGGTGCTACAGGTGCTAATGCGGCATTCGGCCTTACCAATGTTCTGCGAGATACGATGTCGGCATCTATGGTCTCCAGATATAATTTCATACCTATCGTGGATTCGCTGATAGGTATGTACCACATGATTCGAAAAACAGATTTGTGGGAGGAGTTCAAAGGGAGCGGCGTGGAGTTTTCTTCGGATATTGATGTCTCCAACAAATACGCATCAAGAACATTGGATAAATTCCGGAGAGGGAAGATTGAGGATGCTGTCAAGAATGGCCTGTATTTCCTCAAGGCGCAGGAGGAGTTTAATAATATCCTTGAGTATTCGACTCGTCTGGGGCTTTATCGCAGGGCAAGGAAGTCTGGGGCTTCTAAGACATCTGCTGTGCTTGATGCTCGTGAGGCTACCTTGGATTTCAATCGGGGCGGCAGTGCGGCGATGGAGATTAATAAAAAGGTTCCTTTCTTTAACGCAGCTATCCAAGGTACACTTAAATTCGTGGAGATGTGCAAGGAGAAGCCAAGGCTGATGGCTACTCGCATGGGTATCATGGCGATGGCTTCTTTGGCTCTCCATGCGTATATCCGCAGTGATGATGAGTATTCTGCTCTTTATGACGAGATGCAGGATTATGAACGGAACCAGTTCTGGCTGATTCCGTCTACGGATAAGGATGGGCATAAGATTTTCACTGGCATTCCAAAGCCTTTTACAGAAGGCACGCTTGCGGCATCACTTCCTGTGGCAATGGCAGATTACATCAATGGCCATGATAAGGCTGCTATGAAGAAGTGGGGTATCGAGTTCGGCAAGGGGATTATGCCACCTATGCCTGTTAATCCTGCGCTCAAGACTATTTTTGAGGAGTTCGCGGGGGAAGGCGGGTATGATTTCTTCCGCAAACGGGAGATTGTCCCCAGAAGGGAGCTTAAGAGAGACCCACAGTATCAGTACGATACCAGCACTAGCGAGTTTGCGAAGGCTGTCGGCAAGAGGACAGGCTTGTCTCCGAGACGGATTGACCACATCGGAAGCGGTACTTTCGCCGGGGCGTATACTAATGCCAACAACGTTATTGACTCGTTTGCCAATGAGGATAAGCGGCTCACGCTTTCTAATAATCCGATTATGCGGAGGTTCAACCGCGACCCGATGAAGTCTCCGCAATCTGTGCAGGATTATTATGATCGGAAGGGTGAAATCGAAAGAGCAAAGGCAAACGAGCAGTATGGGCGTAGGATGACTCCCCAGGAAAAGCATGATGAGAGGGTTTTGAAGTCGCTGGATAAGGCTTTGAATAAGTTCAATCAGCAGATTAACAGAGCCAAGGACAGGGATGATTACTCCGAAGTCAAGAGAGTCCAAAGGCTCAGAAATGAGTTCATTGTCCATAATAAGGACAAGTTTAGTAAACTTGGGAGGTGATGCTTATGTTCAAACCATACAACCCTAACCCTGCCGGACGAAAGGTGGGTGATTGTGTCATACGAGCAATCGCCAAGGTGACCGGCAAGGATTGGGACGAGGTCTACCTGGGCATTGCGGCAGAGGGTTTCGCCCAAAAAGATATGCCCTCTTCTAATGCGGTGTGGGGCGCGTATCTCATGGGGCAGGGCTGGCGCAAGCGGGTTCTGCCGGATACATGCCCTAACTGCTTCACGGTGAAAAACTTTTGCGGTGAGTACGGGCATGGCACATTCCTGCTGGCCACAGGTTCCCATGTTGTAGCGGTGGAGGATGGCGATTACTACGATACCTGGGATAGCGGGGACGAAGTGCCTGTGTATTATTTCGAGGAGGTAAAAGAGGATGGTTCAAAATAATTCCCTTGTGGCGTTCATCAATGATGACAGCATGGCGGCTAATTATCCTGTGGCTCCGGGGTATACGGTGGCTCTCATCAATGCTAACGACCCGCAGGACAGCAAGCTGTTTCTGAAGTCAGCACAGCCTAACGGGATGCCTAATCCCATGAGGGTTTTCAGGCTGGAGGACATAACTCCCAGAGGGGAAAGCGATTCTGTGTCGAGACGGGAGTTTGAGAGCGTCAGCAAGGAACTTGCAGAGATGAAGGCGCTTCTGGCAGGGATTGTGAAAGGTGGTAATGCAAAATGAATCCTATGCAGATGATGGAGAATTTCCAAAAGTTCAAGGCCGACATGGAGAAGCAAAATCCTGGCATGACTCCGCAGGAGATGGTTAATCAGATGGTGTCGAGCGGCAAGGTGACTCAGCAACAGTTTGAGCAGGCGAGGAGCATTGCTAATAGTTTGGGGATAAAGATATGAGCCTTACATACAACGGCGCAGAGCTGCAGGGCATAACATGGAACGGTGCTGATGTGCAGTCGGTGACTATGGACGGCGTGGAGGTGTGGAGTGCTCACCCTCCATTCCTTGTTCGTATGAGATATGACGCAAATGAAGCGACCCATGTGAAAGATTTGGTGGGCGGGTATACGATAACCACCAATACAGGCGGCGCTGTTCCTGCGGCGGCTGACCCGTTTGGTGGGAATAATGCACTAAATCTGGATAACATATGGATAAAATACGGTGGGCCAAAATCAATAGGGAAAGACAAGATAACAGTTACTTTTTGGGGAAAACGCATAAGCAAT
>JAEIGA010002810.1_pt1 | contig 27538 bp, 22 predicted proteins | sample 9270691 | NCBI WGS metagenome assembly JAEIGA01 (sample SAMN17057246, study PRJNA624740) | gut metagenome | biome: biome; isolation source: fecal sample | host: Bos grunniens | place: China: Xizang | collected 2019 | reverse complement strand
GGATTCTGACGCTGTTCGTACTTGAGGTCTTGCAACATGCCCGACTTCACACGAATAGAAAAGTTGTACGACTTGTATCGTCCGATGGGAATGAAACTGGCCGACATCACCCAACAGTGAAGGTCGCGCGAAACGGTACAGTTCATGGTGGACAATTGCTTGGTATCGAAGTTGTAACTGCTTGAAGCCGTCAGTTTCCATTTATCGGTGAGCGAAAGATTTCCGTTGAAACTGAGGTTGTGCGACAACTTGTGATCGTATTCCAAGCGTTCCTTGTTGAAGGTGGAACGTGCATAACGCAAAGTATAACTCAAAGAAAAACTCCAAGGCAAGGTGTAAGGTTTGTACAAAGCCTCTTCCGGATCGACAGGTTTTTCGGAGGATGTGCTTGCCGCGCCGCCAGGCGCGGCAGCTCCCGTCGCTTGGCCATCGGCCGAAAAGCCTCCGCCCTCATTGTTCTTGGAAGCACCATCCGTCTTTTCCTTTTTCTTGAAAGTATCGTTGTTGATGGTATAAGAGAATGATGTACCCGTGCTGATAAGTCGGCCGGGAATGCCGTATTTCTGAAACTGAGTCACATTCACACGCACCGGATTGCCCGCACTGTTCAGCTGATAGGTATAAGGATCGAAAGCTCCGCTCAGGTTCAAGGTATATTTCGAACCGAATTTGATACGGATATTCGCGTTGATATTGCTCCAATTCAAACTATCGGCCGCCAAATTGTAGGACGAACCGAAAGAAAAGTTATCGATGAGACTCACTTTCTTGAAAGAATTTTCCTCGGTGGTATCCTTATCGTTGCGCACCTTCATTTCCAGGTTGTTGGCCACGGTAAAGTTGACATTGCCCGACTTACCCTGACCCGGCGTTCCGTACAAAGAGTTCTGAAAATGCGAATAAGTCTGCTTTTGAGGTCGGCCGGCAGCGTCCACATATTCCAAGGTTTCGTAATAGCCGTATTTTTCATCACCGAAATCGGGACGATAAGAGAACGATACCGAAGGCGTCAACACGTGACGAATCATATTCACCTTGGTACCAAAGAGTTGCGGCAGCGGTTGAAAATAACCGTAAAGTTTGGTCGAAGCACTCACGCTGGCATTGTAATCCCACACACGATGGAAACCCCAGATGGTATCGTTCATCACGCGGTCGAGCTCCGGATCGTAATATTTATCGGTACGATTGGTGTACCAACGTTCGGTATACGAGAACGAAGGCGTCACATTGATATAATTGAGCACGGTAAAAGTAGCACTCACCGGAACGCTGTGTTTCATACCGTTACGCCAGTCTTTGATAAGCGACTTGTTGAAAAAGTCGTATTCTTTCACTTCGGAAATACTGTTGGCCAAGGTTCCCGAATAACTCATGCTGATTTTTTCGTAGAAACGTTCCTTGCCCACCGCTTCCTTACGTTTGAAGGGATAAAAACGCGGCACACTCAAACTCATATTGGGCAAAGACACCGTCAAAGTAGAGTCTTTACTGCGCTGGGTCACGCTGGCACTGGCACTGATGCTGAGCGGGAAATCGGGAAAACGTTGCGAGAAGTTGATGCTGGAGCTCTTGGTATTCTGCGCAAAAGCATCGGGATTGTAATACGAGTTCAAGTCGTTGCGCGAATAACCGCTGGTAGAGAAATTCACCGAAGCCGAGAACGATCGATAGGGATTGGCTTTCGCATCCTGCGCATGACTCCAGGTGATACTCATGTTGGACGATTCCGAATAGTCGGGCAAGCCCTTTTCGCTATTGGCCGTCAACAGATAAGAGAAGGCGAAACTGCCCGAGAATTTATATCGCTGACGATAATTGCTTCGCGCTTTCACACCCCAGGAGCCTTTGGTGTAATATTCTCCCGTCAGGGCCAAATCGAAATAATCGTTCACCGCAAAATAATATCCACCATCGCGCAAATAGAAACCTCGCGACATTTCATCGCCGTAAGTGGGTGTGATGATACCCGAAGAATATTCCGAGCTAAATGGGAAATAACCGAATGGCACCACCAATGGCAAATGCACGTCTTCCACTACCAAATGGGCCGGTCCGGTAACGATATTCTTGCCCGGTCGCACCTTGGCTTTGCTCAATTGCAGATAGAAGTGAGGATGTTCGTGGTCTTCGCAAGTGGTGTATTTTCCGTCGGTCATAAACATGGCATCGTCGTCCATCTTTTTGGTTCGTCCGCTCACCACATAGCCTTCGCCTTGCTGGGTCACCACGTTGGAAATAATCCCTTTCTGCGAAACGAAGTTGTATTTCAAATCGCGACTTTCGTAAGAGCCGCTCTTGTCGGTAAACACCGGATTGCCGCTGACATTGCCGGCGCTGTCGCGCAGACCCACTGCAAAAATGGTGGAGCTGTCCATGTTCATCATGATGTAGCCGCCGCTCAAATCCATTTCTCCGTAAAGCACCTTGCCATCCTTGTAAAGATGCGCCGTACCGTTGGCACTGAAAGTCATGGAGTCGGTCGATTCGAAGGTGATGATTTCGGTGAGCGAAGCCATGTCGTCCTTCTTGGGTTTGGCAATGCTGTCGGTGGGAGCAAGCGCGGTGCTGTCTGTTGCGGTGGAGGTAAGGCCGAGCGCGGTGCTGTCGTTGAAGCCGGCCGCGACTGCGTCGCGGCCGGCTTCAACTTGCGCACAAACAGACACAGTCATCGAGAGCATCATTACCATGATGCCCAGCCATCGCAAGAAAAATGCTTGGTTGATGCGCTTGTGTCCCTTCATTTCACTAATGTCAATAAGCCGACAAAAGTACAACAATAGGCGCGATTATAAAAATCTTTGCCCCCAATTATCGAAGCGCCGCAAGGATTCCGGACCAAATTTTTCCAGTTTGGCACGCGCCTGCGCAAAGTCTCTTTCTCGGTCGAGATGGGTTTTCGAAAAGAATTTATCGGCAAAACAGATCAATTGTTCTTCTTCGCTCTGCGGACTAAAATCCTGCAAAGGCAATGGCAAAGCCGCTTGCTCAATGCGTTCCACGGTGAGACCCGTTCCGGTATGACGTTCGCAAACACGCGCGCAAGCTTCCAAATCGGCCGCGGTCAAATCGAGACTTTCCACTTCGGTGGCATAATCAAAGGCGGTTTTCTCAGAAGCGAACGATGCCGTCTCCAAAATCGGAATCAAAGCGCGCAGCATGGCCGCTCCTTCCACCCCGTGACGGATATAAGCCTCTGTACCAAAACAATGAATAGAAGGCGCGTCCACTTTCAGCACACCGATATCATGCAGCAGCGCAGCCTGTTCCACCAAACGACGATTCATCGGCAAAGCCGGATGCTTGTCCATCAGACGTAAAGCCAAATCGGCCACCGCACGACTATGCTGATAAACCACCTGATACAGCGCCTCGTTTGGGTCGATATAATAATGAAGAATTTCTATCGCATTCATAAATAATCATCTCATTGCGAGCCTGATAAACAGACCCGATTTTTTTGTTCAACTCTAGTATAATTTTTTGCAAAGTAAATAAAAATCAACGATTTTTGCAGAGCGAAAAAGCAAGCCCGTTTTTCATGAAAAAATTCCGTTCCTTTTGTTTGTTCTTAAGCCTCTTTAGCCTGATAACAGGCGCACTTGCCTTGTGTTCCTGCAAAAAGCAAGAGCGCGATAAAGCCGACATTCCAAGCAAGGCGGAAATCGTCTGCGGCGCCGAACAATGCGAACGTTATTTTCCTCTGCTGAAAGACAAACATTTTGCCTTGGTGGTGAACCAGACTTCGCGTATCGGAGAAAAACATCTGGTAGATAGTCTTTGTGCTGCCGGCTTGCGTCCCGATTTCATTTTCGCCTTGGAACATGGTTTCCGTGGACAAGCCGATGCCGGAGCCAAAATCGTCGATGGCAAAGATACGCGCAGCGGACTGGACATCGTTTCCCTTTACGGCAAAAACAAGAAACCTTCGCCCGAGCACCTGCAGAAACTCGATTACGTAGTGTTTGATATTCAAGATGTTGGCTGTCGTTTTTATACTTACCTGAGCAGTCTGCATTACATCATGGAAGCCTGTGCCGAAAACAAGGTCAAACTATTGTTGCTCGATCGACCCAATCCCAACGATTATGTGGACGGACCTTTGCTCGAAAGCGATTGCCGTTCGTTCGTGGGCATGCATCCCATTCCCGTGTTGCATGGTTGTACTTTAGGCGAAATGGCCCGCATGATAAACGGCGAAAAATGGATTGGCGACAGCTGCGCACTCCACATCATCGAAGTGAAAAACTGGCAACACGGACAAAGTTATTCCCTGCCCGTCAAGCCATCGCCCAACTTGCCCAACGACAGAGCCATCCGACTGTATCCCAGCCTTTGTCTTTTCGAAGGAAGCATCGTCAGCGTGGGCCGTGGCACCACTGACGCTTTTCAGATGCTGGGCCTTCCCGACAGCAGTTACGGCCAGTTTAGTTTTACGCCCCGCAGCTTGCCCGGCTTCGACACGCGTCCCATGTATCAAGACCAGCCATGCTACGGATTGGATTTGCGTCAAGATTCTGTCACCCAAGGATTTTCATTGAAATATCTTATCTACTTTCTGGAAAGGACTCCCCATAAAGCAAGCTTTTTCAGCCGCGCTGCCTTTTTCGATTTGCTGGCCGGCAATCATCGTCTGCGCGAGCAATTGCTGCAAGGCCTGAGCGAAGAAGAAATCCGTCGTTCCTGGGAAGCCGATTTACAAAATTATCGAGCAAAAAGATCGTTGTACCTACTATATAAATAAGCTGTTATGCGTTTGAAATATTATCTGATTATCTGTCTATTCTGTTGCATCGGCCTCTTGGCACAAGGCAAAACATTCACGGTGGTATTGGATCCCGGACACGGCGGAAAAGACCCCGGCGCTGTGGGCAAAAGCAGTTACGAAAAGAACATCGTGCTGTCGGTAGCTCAGAAAGTGGGCAACAAACTGACAGAAACCTACGGCAAGGATATCAAGGTTATCTACACGCGCAACAGCGATGTCTTCGTCGAATTGGAAAAACGCGCCCGCATAGCCAACGATGCGCATGCCGATATTTTCGTTTCCATCCACACGGACGCTGTCGATAAAAGCAGCGTGTACGGCGCCAGCACTTTCACCATGGGGATGAGCAAGGAAAGCGCCAACCTGGAAGTGGCCAAACGCGAAAACAGCGTGATGTTGCTCGAAGACAATTTCCAGGAACGTTATGCCGGTTTCGATCCTTCGTCGGTGGAATCGTACATCATTTTCGAACTGATGCAGGACATCAACATGGAAAACAGCATCAGCCTGGCCAAGAACATCCAGAATGGTTTCATCGACAAGAAACGACACAGCCGCGGCGTTCGCCAAGCGCCTTATTGGGTATTGCATCGCACGAGCATGCCGGCCGTATTGGTGGAACTTGGCTTCATTTCCAACCCCGAAGAAGAACGCTACATGAAAAGCAGCAAAGGTCAGGACGAACTGTCGGAAAGCATCTACCAAGCCATCTGCAAATACAAGAGAGCCTGCGACAACAAGAGTTCGGGCATGCAAAGCCTTGCCCAAGACGACAAGAAAAAAACCGAAAAGCCTCAGAACGAGCTGCAGCAAGCCCTTCGCTACAAAGTGCAGATACTGGTTTCGAAAAGCGAATTGAAAGCGCAAGACAAACAATTCAAAAACCTGAAGAATATTTCTTTCTATTTCGACAAAGGTTTGTATAAATATACCAGTGGCGAATTCCTCAGCGAACAAGAAGCGCAAGCTTATCGAAAAAGTATAAAAAACTTATTTCCAGACGCTTTCGTTGTAGCCATAAAAGATGGAAGACGTATATCCTTGGAAGAAGCAAGGAAAATACAATAAGGCCGTCAAAGATTTTGCTTGCAATTGACTTGCATAATAATGCATAGAAAAATATCTTATTAAAGAATTAATATAAAGATAACAAACATCCCTATTCCCTTTTGTGTAAACGATTTGCGCTTTCGTCTGCCAAAATCGCCGCTCAAAACTGACAAAATTACAATAGCTTGATTGTTAGGATATTATGATTTATTAACAATCGTAATTGCTTGTTTTTCTGAGAGTTAAACCTAAGTTGCTCATTTCAAAGCTATTCCAATTTTCCAAGGAATCGGGAGCCTTATGCAATTTGCAAGATCCTTTTTTTTGTCGGAAATTTGCAAACGATTTTCGCCTCTGAAAAAAGCGATTCCAACAAACATTATTCATTCTTTTAAATTTCTTCAAAAGTGGAGCAAACACTCGCGCAAATATGGGATAAATGTCTGAGCATTATCAGGGATAATGTTCCGGCGCTCAATTATGCGAAGTGGTTTCAGCCCATCGTGCCTTTGAAGTATCAGGATGATTGTTTGTGGATACAGGTGCCCACCCATTTCTACGTGGAGCAATTGGAAGAACAATATTCCGATTTGCTGGCCAAAGTGCTGAACCGCGTCAATGGCAAGCCCACCCGTTTGATGTATCAGGTACAGATTTCCGATACGCAGGTTAATATCGCAGCCGAACAAAAGCAACGCAACCAGGCACCTCAGCAGGAACTGGATCCGCAACTTATCGACAAATTGTCTTTCGATGCTTTTGTAGAAGGCGAAAGCAACCGTCTGGCACGTACCGCCGGTGTTTCTATCGCAGCCAATCCGGGCAAGACCATTTTCAACCCCTTGTTTGTGTATGGTAAATCGGGTGTCGGTAAAACGCACCTTTTGCACGCCATCGGTAATGCTGCGCTCGAAAAGAATCCCAGAGCGCGCGTGCTGTACATTTCTTCGCATATTTTCCAGGTACAATATTCGCAGGCTTATCTGCAGAACAAAATCAACGATTTCATCCATTTCTATCAGAGTGTGGATGTATTGCTCATCGACGATATTCATGAATTGTCGGGCAAGACTGGTACGCAGAATGTATTTTTCCACATTTTCAACCACTTGCATCAGATGGGCAAGCAGATTGTTTTCACCTGCGACCGCGCTCCCAAAGACCTCGTAGGTGTAGAAGACCGCCTGATGACTCGTTTCAAATGGGGCCTGACCGCCGAAATGCGTCAGCCGGATTATCAGTTGCGCGTAGACATTTTGCGTCGTAAGATGCAGCAGAACGGTGTAGAATTGCCCGAAGAAGTGGTGGAATACATCGCCCGTCACGCCAAGGACAATGTCCGCGACCTGGAAGGTATCCTCACTTCGCTCATTGCCCACTCCATCATCGAAGGTCGCAATGCCGATTTGCGTCTCTGTCGTCAGGTGGTGGAAAACTCGGTGGAAGTATTCGACGAAGAAAAGCTTTCGGTAGAAAACATCGAAGCCGAAGTTTGTCGTTACTATCATCTCGACAAGGATGTGCTGCACTCCAATTCGCGCAAGCAAGAAGTGGCCCGCGCCCGTCAGGTGGCCATGTTCCTGTCGAAAAAATACACCGACAAGTCTTATGCCTACATCGGCGAAGTAATGGGCAAACGCAACCACGCCACCGTTATCCACGCCTGCAAGTTGGTAGAACAAAGCCTCGAACTCGACAAAGCGCTCCACAACGACGTTCAGAAAATAGAGAACGCATTGGCTTTGTTGTAATTCATCGTCCATTTTCATCATTTATTTCTGCTTGGCAGATTCATGGGGGTTTTGTAGCTTTGCGCTATTAATCTCCGGTATCGACTTATGTGGAAAAAATCTTTGCTTGTTTGCGCCATTCTGTGCGCCTTTTGCTCATTGCGAGCCAATAATCCCGCTTACGACAGTGCCCTGGACAGTCTGCGCATGGAAGCGCCCGTTTTCAGTCACAACCACGGCTATTACGACGAAGCCTTTTCTGTGAGTATCAGCGCCAAGCCGCAAGGCGCCGTTGTCAGATACACCACCGATGGTAGCGAACCTTCGGCCAACAACGGCAAAACCTACAGCTCGCCTATCCGCGTGGAAAAAACCACCGTCTTGCGAGCCTGCGTACTGAGCGACGGCGAACGGGAATACAACAGCCGCATCACCACGCGCAGCTATTTGTTCATCGACGACATCATGCAACAGAGCAACCATCCGGAAGGCTATCCCGACAAATGGGGACCTTACGCGCAACGCAGCGGCACGGCCAAGGCCGATTATGAAATGGATCCCGAACTTACCGCCACCGCCGCGCAACGCGACAGCATCAGAAAAGGATTCCTCTCTTTGCCGGTGGTAAGCGTCGTCACCGACAAAGGCTATATTTTCAACCACGAGAACGATGCCGAAACGGGCGGCATCTACATCTACACCGACCCGCCAACGGGCTACACCAAGGTGCAAGTAAACGATCCCGGCACCAAATGGCTGCGCCCCACTTCGGTAGAATTTTTCGATGCCGCCAGCGGTTTATCCATCCAAGCCGATTGCGGATTGCGTCTGCATGGCGGACACAGCCGTTTACCAGAGAAATCGCCCAAGCACAGTTTCCGTTTGGTATTCAAAGAAAAATATGGAAAGAAGAAACTGAAAGCCAATATCTTCGGAGAAACCCAAGCTAAGAAGCTCGACAATATCGTTTTACGTGCAGGCTTTTGCAACACCTGGATTCACGCCAACAACACCGAAAGAAATTTGGCCGCCTATACCCGCGACACTTGGGCCAAGGAAGTACAGGCCGCCATGGGACATCCGCACTCGCATCAACGTTATGCGCATTTGTTCCTGAACGGCATTTATTGGGGCATGTACAACATCACCGAACGCATCGATGAAGGCTGGTGCGAAGAATATCTGGGCGGTTACGACACCGATTACGACGTGATTAAAGTGGAAGACAATCCGCAGCGCGTGGAAGCCAGCAGCGGCAGCATCTACAACTGGCAACAACTTTTCGACTACAGTTTCCAGAGCGCCAGCCCGGCCAACTACGAAGAAATAGACCGACTGCTCGACATCGAGAATTTTATCGACTACATGATTATCAACCTCTACGGCGCCAACACCGACTGGGACCGTCACAACTGGCTGGCCGTGTACAATGCCATCGAGCCGAACGAAGGTTTCAAGATGCTTTGCTGGGACTCTGAACATGTATTGAAAGAGTTGCACAAGGATGTAGGCATCGGCGAATTGAGAGAACTCTGCCCCAGTGTATTGATGCAAAACCTGATGAAGTATCCGCAATTTTGCCGCCTGGTGGGCGACCGCATACAAAAACAATGTTTCCACAGCGGACCGCTGCAACCCGACAATACCACAGAAATCTGGCTGCAATTGTCTGAGATCATTTCGTCGGCCTTGTATTGCGAAGCGGCACGTTGGGGCGATTATCGCAGAGATGTACACCAATGGAATTCCTCACCTTACGAGCTTTACACCAAGGAAACACATTATAATCCCTTGCAGAAAAAGATGCTGGAAGAAATCTTGCCTCATCGTCGCGACGTGTTTGTAGCACTGATGAAAGACCGAGGTTTGTATCCTTCGGTGGCTGCGCCCGAAATCTATCGCAACGGCAGCTTGCTCAACAACGATGCTTGCTGGGAATACGACATCATCACCCTCGACCATACGGAAGGCGACATTTATTACAGCCTGAACGGCGAAGATCCCGTCGAGTGGGACGACAATGGCAATGGCAGTGTTTCGTCGAGCGCGAAAAAATATATGCAACAGGAATTCACCCTCGATAAAGAAGCTTTCTGTCTGAAAGCACGCGTGTTGAAAAACGGACAATGGAGCGCTTTGAGCGAACTGAATCTTGCTTTGGAAGACATCAAAACCGACATCCCCGTCACCACTATCAAGAGCAGATGCAGTTTGGCCAACACTTTGGTGAAAGAGGGCAAATTGCGCCTACAATACCAAGCAGCGGCGGGCAATAGTCTGCGCGTGCATGTGTACAGTTTGAGTGGACAGCTTTGTCAACAAACGCTGTACAATAGCGAACAAGGACAAAATCATTTCGACCTCGACCTGAGCCAATTGGCCGAAGGCGTATATTTCATGCATTGTCAGGACGGACAGATGCAACAAAGTTTCAAAATCATCAAGCAATAAGTTATGTACAAACAAGATAAACGAGTGGTGATGACCCTGGACGCAGGCGGCACCAATTTTGTATTTTCAGCCATCCAAGGCTACGAAGAAATAGTTCCCGCTTTCACCCTGCCCTCGCACGCAGACAAATTGGACGAATGTCTGCAAAGTCTTCGCGAAGGATTCTGTCATATTGCCAACGCATTGCAAGAAAAAGGATTGACAGCCACAGCCATCAGTTTTGCCTTTCCCGGACCGGCCGATTTCAAGCGTGGCATCATCATGGATTTGAACAACTTGCCCGCTTTTCGTGGCGGCGTGCCTTTGAAAGATTATCTGGAAGACATTTTTCATCTGCCGGTATTCATCAACAACGATGCCGACCTTTTTGCCTACGGCGAATGTATTGCCGGCGCTTTGCCACAAACCAACGCCCTGCTGGCCGAGAAAGGTTGCCAGAAACAATTTGACAACCTGATAGGTTTCACCTTCGGCACAGGCTTCGGTTGCGGCATCACCCGAAACAGGGAACTATACATCGGCGACAACAGCTGCGCCGGCGAAATCATCATGATGCGACACAAACACAAAAGAGATATTATTGTGGAAGACGGCGTGAGCATCCGCGCCATCAAAAGGGTTTACCACGAGCATTGCCAAGACGAACGCGACTTGACGCCTTACGACATTTTCCGCATAGGCAAGGGCGAATGGGAAGGCGACCAAGCTGCAGCACTCAAAGCTTTTGAAGAATTTGGCGAAGTTGCCGGCGACGGCATCGCCCAAGCCATCACCCTGCTGGATGGGCTTATCGTGTTGGGCGGCGGTCTTTGCGGCGGCAAGGAACTGTTCATGCCCGCACTGCTCAACGAACTCAACGGCAACGACATTGGCGACCTGAACGGCCACCGCAAAGACCGCCTGCACATGAAAGTCTACAACCTCGACGACGCAGCGGGCCTCGAAGCCTTCTGTGCCAGCAAGACGCACAAAATTCCCGTTCCCGGCAGCCAACGCATGGTAGATTACGACCCGGTGAAACGTTTGGGTATTGTCTTTTCGAAACTCGGCACCAGCAAAGCCACCTCTATCGGTGCTTACGCATTCGCCCTGCACGAATTGGACAAAAAGCAATAAATCACAGCGTATGAAAAAATCTTTCTTTCTCATCATTTTCTGGCTCATTCTGTGCTGCGCCTGCGCACCGCGTTCGCCATATTGGAGTAGTATAACAGAGGTCGATTCGTACATCGAAGAACGACCCGATAGCGCCTTATGGGTATTGGAACAAATAGAAGCTTCGCAGCTCACCAACAAAGAAGAAAATGCGAAATATGCCTTGCTTTACTCCATGGCCTTGGATAAAAATGTGGTTGACAAAACCGACTTCAGCATTTTACAGCCGGCTATCGACTATTACAGCAGTAAAGGCAGCGCTACCGACAAATTACGAATGCTCTATTACCAAGGCCGGATTTATCAGAACCAAGGCAGCAATGCTCAAGCCATGGAATGCTTTGTCAAAGCCTTATCAGTAGGCCACGACGCAGACGACCTGCTTACCAAGGCCCGCACCTACTTTGCCCAAAGCCGAATCTACTACAGCCTCTACGAGTGGGACAACTTCATCGAAGCCAACAAAAATGCCGCAAAAATATTCGAAGAAGCCGGCCGCGTAAACAGCTATCTGAATTGCCAGATCAGAATTATCAACGGATATACACTGAAGAAAGATTCAGCCAATGCTCTATTATACATAGAGGAGTGCAAACGACATCTGAATTCGATGAATATAAGCTGTTTGACTGATTTCTTCTCAAATTATTTGACCTATCAGATCAACCACGGATCTGTTCAAGCAATCGAAGAAACTATCGAGGATTACTTAAGATCAGTTCCTTCAACAAAAATTAAATGGCTTACTGTTGCCAACGCATATATAAACATAGAAAAATACGACAACGCATCCTATGCTCTCTCTCAATACACCCCTCAGCCCGACATAGATAGCAGGTTAAAATATATGGCTCTTGTTGCTAAGACCCTCGAGAAGCAAGGGCAATATCCAGAAGCCCTAAAAACTTGGCATCAATATAATGGAACTTCGGACAGCGCAATCTACGCCGTAGTACGTCAAGACACAAAATTCGTAGAAGAACGACATCAATTAGAAATACAGGCGTTAACCGAAAGAGAAGCCAAAAATCGTGTCGTTATAATTACCACAGCTATCGTTGTATCCTTATTACTTACAATCTTATGGATACAATCTCGATTGAAAATCAATAAAATGAAAAGCGCACTTGCCGAGCAGGAGATTGAAAAATATAAAGCACAGTATTTACAAATAAAGGATGAACGAGATTATTTATCCAATTTATTAGCGCATAACAATGAAATTCCACAGGATGTCAAAGCTGCTATAATTAAACGTTTAGACTTGCTGAATAAACTGTTCATGTCATATATCACAAACAACACTGATATCGATAGGAATTTAAACACCGAAATAGAAAATATATTGGCCAATAAAAACTCGTTTATGGAGTCGACAAAACTTGTTTTTGCTGGAAGTCACCCGAATTTTATCAAGTTTCTGGAAGAAAAAGGACTCACAGAATGGGAAATCGGGTATTGCTGTTTATATGCCATGGGACTGAGAGGCAAGGAAATCGGCCAATTCATTAAATTGCCATCGCACTACAATTTAAGCAGCGGCATTCGCGAGAAGTTGGGCATCAGCGAACACGAAACCAATTTAGGTATCTACATCAAGAAACTACTGAAGAATTTTGAATAAAAAACTCGATTGAGCAAAGAACAATCAAAGCCTCAGCCCTGGAAGTTCAAAGTGAAACTTTCAGGGCTGTTTTTTGTGTCAAAAAACGTCCATATTAAACTTTTCAAAATACCCATCTGAAACTTTCACCCCCCCCCCTATGGAAAATCAACACGTTACAACCGCCGACATGAAAATTTAAATTATCAGATGAAACTTTGTTGGCATACCTTTGCAACAATTTAATCAATAAAACCTCTCTTATGAAAAATGTATTTATCGTCTTAGGTTTATTTATGACCACAGCATTGTACGTGATGGGAAATGATTCAGACGAAACTTTCGTAGAAATTGACACAACAAAGAATCCCACATCCAACATCGAACGTTCCCTCGTTCAAGACATCGAAGCTTACCATACTAACAATATGGTATATCTTACTTTCAACGAAAACTTGGGCCAGGCAAACATTGTTATCACCAACGCAAACACAGGTGCTCAAGTTGAAACTTCCGTACCTACCAATTGTAGCAACGTTCAGGTGGATATCAGCAGCCTCGGCCAGGGAGATTTTACTATTCTTATTATTTGTGAGGGTAGTTCATATTATGGTTCTTTCCATAATAGGACAGAGTTGTAGTATTTATATAAATCTGGTGGTGTTTATTTTGATTCAAAAATGGAATTGAAATCGTACAGAGATGTGTAATTCTTGATAATGCGACTATGAGTAATCAATATTATCGCAGCTCATCCTATTCTATAGTGGTTCCTTTAGATAAAGAACCAGAGAATGTTTTTATGATTCACGGATATAGTGGGGCTATTGATATTCTTCAAAAAGAAATAGCAATGTTTCTAAAAACTCACGATCAATTTGAGAAGGATGAACTTCCATGTTCAAACGAAACAGCAGAACGTTTAGAAAAAAGGGGGTATATCACTAAATTGACAATAAATGAGGAAATAGAATATGTCAGACGATTAGCTTTTGCATTATATAGAAAAGAGAATATTCTTACCTGCAATTTTACAGTTGTTGTTACGTATGATTGTAATTTTCGTTGTCCATATTGTTACGAAAAAGGTATTGTAAGAACTACTAATTCTTTTTCGCAAGAAATGACAGATTCATTATTTAAAACCATTCAAGCTATAGCACCAGAAAGGAAACTACGAAAAAACATTATTACCTTATATGGTGGAGAACCATTTATGAAAGAAAATTATGAAAATGTGAAATTTCTTGTAAGAAGAGGTATAACAGAAGGATTCAGGTTTTCCGCGATAACTAATGGATATGATTTGGATCGCTACGAAGACTTGTTGGGGCCTGATAGCATTTGCCATATTCAAGTCACCATTGATGGTATGCCAGATCTTCACAATAAGAAACGAATACACAAATGCGGAATACCAACGTTTGACAAAATAATACAGAATATAGCCCTTGCATTGGAGAAAAAGGTAAGAGTTACTATCCGAGTAAATACAGATAGTCAAAACATTCATCAGTTGAAAGAATTACAACAGATATTTACAGAAAAAGGATATACAAACAACGCACAATTTCACATGTATTCGGCATTATTAAGGAATCATGCAGATCAGAATGCACCTAAAAATGTCATGAATCAAAAGGAGTATATTGAACAAATAAAAAATCTAGATGTAGATTGTTCATTTCACGACTATGGATTATCTGACAAAATAGCGACTTCTATAAAAAGAAATAAACCTATATCATTAGGAGTTTCTTTTTGCGGGGCTCAAAATAGAGGATTTGTGTTGGACCCTTTAGGAAATATTTATCCATGTTGGGAGGTGGTCAATCAAAAGGAACACTTACTTGGTAAATATAATCAGGACGGTATTCAATGGAATGACGCGGTCAATGATAGATGGCGAAGTAGCAAAATTGCTGATAGGAAATGTGTTGAATGTAAATATGTTTTTCTTTGTAGAGGCGGATGTCCGGCACATCAATTGGATAATCATCGATGTACTCATATGGAGGACATTGTACATTATGCGGTAAATCGAACTTATAAAGATGCTTTATAAGGATATTAATAACAAATTAAACAATTACAATTATGAGTAGTAAAAAACATGAATTACGATCTTTAAATCAGGAACTACCTGCATTGTATGCAGAAGAGTTAGAAATGCGTTTGGAAACAGACCCTTTAGCAATAGGTGGACTTTTAGATGAAATAATGCCACTTAGCTGCACGGAAAATTCTGGTGCTTGTGGTCTTAATTGGGGCGATTGTACTGAGAATGAAGGTGCATGCACATTAAATACGACCGATTGCATCAATAATGAAAGTCCCTGTAAATTCAATTTCTGAGTATAGTATTTGAAGTTCAAGGTGTGTGTATAAGTATGTTACACACACCTTTTTATCTGTTAATGTCATTTCTATGAAAAATAAAATATGCCTCTTTCTTACTCTGTTTTCAGTTATTACTTTAAAAGCTGGCAATCATTATATTATCAGTGGACATATTGTCAATGATTTGAATTCAGACCTAGCAACAGCTAGTGTATGCTGTTTTGTTGAAGACACTGTTTCAGTCGGGTGTACCACTTCCAACACAAAAGGGGAATTTAAATTAGAGGTGCCATTCACAAAACAAACGCAACGGATTATTATTAATCATATAGGTTATAAGAAGGTTTTGATGAATATTAGTCCTTCCGACGAAATACAAATTCGATTGGGCGATATTATAATGTCTACAGACTCAGTTCGGATTCATGAAGTTGCTGTGCTTGCAGATAATCAAATACGTACAGAAGAGAAACTAATGGTATATCCTTCGAAAGAAGACTTGCGACATGCTTATGATGGATATAGCGCATTAGATGCGCTAATGGTGCCAGGCTTGATAGTAAATGCTTTTGATAAAACCATTTACTATATGAATCAAGATGTTCTTATCTGTATTAATGGACGAGAGGCTACGCAAGACGAAGTTCGAGATATTCATGCCAAATATATTAAGCGAGTAGATTTATACCCAATGGGGAAACCAGAATTTCCGCAAGCTAATACTATCATTGATTATATAATGAAAGAGCGAGATTATGCAGGAACTACATCGTTTAATGCTAATCAGCAATTAACAAAACTCGATGGAAATGGACATGTTACCACACAGTATTTCCAAGGAAAGTCTGAGTTCGCGCTTTCTGCATCTGCTGGATATAAGGACTATCGATGGAAAGATGAAGGGCATACATCAACTATATATAATTTCCCTAGTGCAAGTATAATCAGGAGGCAAGAAAATATTCATACAGAGGATAATACATATAGATTGAATGGATATATGAATTATCTGTATCGAGATAATCGTCAGGATTTTTATGCCTCCTTGAGAATAAATCATAGTAATACCGAAAGAGATGAGTGGAATACTTTGCAATATGGTTATTCTCCTACAATGTTGATAATGCAAGAATATCAACAACTGGATAAGTTAAGCCCTGCTGTAAAATTACAATATGCTCGCAAGTTTCCTAAAAATCAGAGATTCCGTACTGAATTTTATGGCAGCTATGGGAACAATGATTTCTATAGATGGTATGAACATCGAGAAGAGAATTCCATAGTAAATACGTACAAAAATGGTACAGTCGAAGAAAGCTACTATGCAATCGGTAAAGTTAATTATACGAAAATATTCAAGAATAGATCATCAATTAATATAGATTTAAGCCAAGATTTTACTTATACTGAAAACTTAAATTTACGAGGTGAGAATGTTTATGAAATTTCACTAGACAAAAGAAATACTCGTTTGAATACCACATATAATTTTCGTTATAAAAATATGCTTAATATACAAACACGTATAGCAGGACATATTTCTCATATTGAAAGCGGAATTCATAGTGTGAACAATTATTTCCTGGTTCCATCTATCAGATTATCGGCTGTCTATAAGAATCATTCTATAGATATAAAAGGACAAGCCAATAGTAATGAGGTTAGTATAAGTAATCGAACAGGAGATGAATACCGAAATAATGAATACGAAATAACACAAGGTAATCCCAATCTCAAGGATTATTTGAGTTATGATGCTGATTTGCTTCATTCATGGAGATTAAACAAAAATCTGACATGGATGTTTTATGCTCAATATATTCTAAATACAGATTATATATATAAAACATGTATTTACAATGACTCCCAAAATGCTTTAGTTTGGAGTGTTCATAATAGTGGAATGAATTGGAGACAACACTATGAAGGCTGCTTTCAGTGGGATATTATTCCTAAAAGGCTATATATGCGTGCGGGGTTATTATACAACTATAGTAAAGTAAATGTAGGGGAAACCATTTATCACCATGGTTTATATGCAATGGGCGGGGTTGTGTATCAGCACAAAGGCTTTAGGGTGTTACTTAATACATTAACATCTCCAGAGACTATAGATTTTCAAACAGGCAGGATATCCCAAGCTCCCATTAGTCTAAAGATGAATGCATCATATAGTATTGATAATTGGAATTTTGGCATTTCATATCATAACCCATACAGAGCCATAGGATATAGCACAATGGATTTGGGGCTTTACCAGCAATACGTATCGTCACGAATATGTCGTATAAATGATAATTATGGAAGTGTCAATATTAGTTATCGCTTTAATTACGGAAAGAAAAAACACAAATTTGATAATAGTGAAATTGTAGATATAAATCAATCAAGTATATCACAATAGGTAAAGATACTACGCCATGGATTTGCAACAAATAAATATATATCCATTTTCTTCGGCATCTAAACAAGAGACTTTGCTGATGGAAATTAATAATCATTTCTTTGAAATATCTAAAGATACTGCAGAACTTATAGAGTACTTGAAAAACAATGGTAATGACGAAGAAAGTATCAATCGTTACATCGAAATATATAACAATAAGCCGACGAAGAATGAAATAAAGAATTTTTTGTTATCCCTTGAAAATAAAGTAACTCGCCATGAAAAAAATGTTGTTGTGAATAATAAACCGTTTATATACCACAAGGATTTTATATCAAAATACTCTGTAAGAAGAGTTTCAGATGTGTTAAAATTTATGTTTCATCCTTTGTTGATGGCCATAGTCATTCTGGTATTTATTACTCTTGAGTTAATATTTTTTAGTCATAGTCGTAATGCGGAGGACAGTCTACGTATCAATATATATCTTGTTGTAGGGTTATATATCTTTATGGCATTATCTTCGTTGATTCATGAATTTGGACACGCTTCTGCTTGCCGGTTTTATAATCTTCCACATGGAAATATCGGATTTGGCTTATATCTCAATTTGCCGGTGTTTTATACAGATGTGACACATATCTGGAAACTATCTCGGGCTCAAAGATTCGTGGTTAATTTTGGTGGAGTATATTTCCAGATGATATTGCTAATTCCAATACTTCTTACTGTAATCTTTATACGGAATGAATTATTAAACTATATTATCCTATTGATGAATATTAATTTCACTTTGACAATGAATCCATTTTTCAAATTTGATGGCTATTGGATCATGACTGATTTGTTGGGAGTTGCTAATCTCCGAAAAAAAGGATATGAGTGGATGGGATACTTATTGAGCAGAATTCGAGGACAGGATACGAAAGAATGTTCGTATATAAAGTTGTTATCACCGTGGACAAAATGCGGAATAATTATCTATACAGTTGTTGTTAATCTGTTTTTCTGTGTATACTTTTTCTACATCATTCCCCAGTTCTTTCTTGACTTTTACAGAACATTTCCAGAACGACTCAAACAATTACTAACAGAATTAACATATCAACAGATGCCATCTTGGGTTAATTTACAACAAATAGTTTTGCAACTTTTATTCTTCTTTCTGTTTGTCTATTTAGTTTATAAGACAGTGTTATCCTTTATTAAAAAGAGGCAATGAGTAAAATACTGAACATCTGCATAATTGTTCTTATGCTTATATATTATCTGCTGCCTTTTTTTCGCATAGTAGATTCATCGCTTTTATTTTTACTGTCTTTGAGTATTTGTTTGGCAATCAAACTTTGGAAACGCAAAATTTGCTTGACACCTGTTGATATAAGTCTTTTGTTTATTGGGGTATATTGCTTATTCTCTCCGTCTGTCAATCGAATTGCCTCTTTTGCAGTTTCCACAAATATTATTAGTGCTTTGATGTTTTATTTTTTATTGCGTTGTGTTGTACAAGGAAACGAAAAAACAAAGAGAATTCTATATTGTGGGTTTGTTATATTTATTGCCTTTATTTCACTTGTATCATTATTTCAGTTTTCCATTTTTGACAAGCGCGTATTCGCTGTTGGCTTTCAATCTCTATATGACTTTAGATTTTTGTACAAGCCATTTGGTATACCAACAAACGAGTGGAATAATCTTCAATGGATATGGGGAGGTGTAATAACAGCAACATTTTTAACAGTTAGGAATAAAAGTATCAAGATATTATGTGTGCTTTCGGGATTATTGGTTTGGAGTAATATCCTTCTGTCATTTTCTCGAGCTTGTTATCTTGCCATTTTAATTTGTGGTCTATTAACCCTTATTTTATATCATAAAAATAATATCTTTCATCATCGTGCAGCATTTGTTTTTGGAATAGGTTTTGTGGCGATTACCATCTTCGTTTGCATTCAGTATAATACAGAAGTATCGCAAACTTTGCGGATGAACGAAACAACTTCTCAACAAAGGAGTACAAAAGGACGATTGAATTCATTTGGAATTATTAAAAATGTGATGAATGAGTATCCTTTAGGTGTGGGTGCCGGAAACTATACACTTGCTTATGACTATTATCAACAAGGAGAATCGCGAAATGATACTTTTACCTCGTATGCGGGAAATAATATATCTAAGATATTGGTCGAAGGTGGTTATGTGGGCGTTCTGATTTATGGTTTATTTCTGCTATCTATAATGTGGCAGTTTATACGAACCAACAAAAGGTATCCTTGGATTGTATTTGTACTATTGATAGGATTTTTTACCAAGGAGTTGTTTTTTCCGACATTTTATGATTCAAGAATTATTCAACTGTCTCTATTAGTCCTACTTGCGGGTATTCAACAAGAGGCTGAATTAATCAGAGGCACTCATAAATGGTGGGTGATGGCGATGTTGCCTTTAATAGCATGGATTGTGCTTTTTATTGGCAAATCGATGAATGTTTCTCCTAATAGCATTCCTCGCTTGATTCATAAACATTTATACGATAATTCAGAAGAATCATTGGATAAAGCCATTTTAAAGAGTCCACTAGATGTACAGCTCTATTATTATAAGGCGGTTGTTGAGAAAGATACCGCACAATTGCAAGTATTAACAAACAACTATCCGGATAGATTGATGTTCCACAGGACCCTTTGCGAATGGTATATATACAATGGGGAAAATAATCATGCTATTGAGAGTGTCTCGAAATGTATAATACGCCATCCTCGCGTGTTAAGTGCTGAAGAGTGGAGAGAATTGATTTATGTTGATACGACTTTATGGAGCGGGGTTTTACTTCGTTTGCATTCAATACTAAATACGACCCCCGATGATGTTGTGCAGATGGCTAAATATGGAAGTATAGCGTTGCAATTGGGCGATACGGTGTTGGCAGAAAAGTATCTTCGGATGGCGATTCGAGAAATTCCTAGCTTCCCACAGGTATGGAATAATCTGTCTATCATTGAGGAAAATAAAGGAAACAAAGGAACAGCAGAATTATATCATAGGCGTAAGAATCTCATAGAATTCGGGATTTTTTTTGATGAATCAGTATTGCAACAAAAAGAAACGATTGAGGAACCTCTGTTGTACGATAAATATAAGTTTTTGTTTATGAAATGGTATCAAATGCCACTGTGTAAGTAATAAAGGTTGTATTATGAAAATTAAACATGTCATTCTGGCACTTATATATGTGTCGGTTATAGTATCGTGTGATGGGAAGTTATCACAAGTGCTTGAAACAGCAGGAGAGAACAGAGCAGAACTTTTAAAAGTGCTTGATCACTACAAAAATGATTCTTTGAAGCGTAAAGCGGCTCTATTTCTTATTGAAAATATGGACGGTAAGCAATTTTATACAGGTGAATTATTGGAAAGGTATGACACGCTCTTCCATATCTATGATTCTTTACATCAGAATAATGATTACTCAAATAACCCTCCTGTCATTCGCCAAGCCATGATGGACTTGCAAAATCGATATGGTGTTTTGGATTATACCCGATTAAAGCCAATTCCAGATTGCCAAAGTCTTTCTAGTGAGTATTTGATACATAATATTGACCTTGCTTTTGAAGCCTGGCAAACGAATCCGTTATTAAAAGAAAAAGACTTTTCTACATTTTGCGAATACGTTCTTCCGTATCGGGCAGGGCAAGAGAAGATAGAAGTTTACAGAGATTTGTTTTATTCCAATTATTGCTCTTTACGAGACTCTAGTCAGAATGATACAACAGCATTGCTAAAGGCATTTCGGGAAGAACTATATATAAATCAACATTTCGGACAAAGCCAAACAATGTGGAAATATGGTGTGGATCCATCTGTTTCACAGATGCTACGGGGACGGAAAGGTTCGTGTGGACATACTTGTAATCTATATGTGTGGGCTCTTCGCTCTTGTGGTATTCCTATTGCTGTTGATTATGTTCCGTACTGGGGAAACAGGGGTATGGGCCACTCATGGAATGTTTTAATATTAGAAGATGATAGAATTTTTCCGTTTGATCCATTTGGTGAGAAAAGGGCTGTTATGCCATATAAGCCAGCTAAGGTTTTCCGCCGAATGTATTCTACGAATGGCAGACCTGAGGATGCTCCTAGTGATAAAGATGTTCCCTCATATCTCCTCATGCCAAATGTAAAAGATGTAACGGCGGAATATGTTAAAACTTTTGATGTTACATTGGAATGCGATGAGGTTCAGCCTCGTCGGAAAAATAAATATGCAGTAATTTGTGTTTTTGATAAGGTCTCCTGGAAACCTATCTATTGGGGAAAGATAAGGGGGAATAAAGTGTCTTTTGAAAATATGGCAGGAGATGTATGCTATCTTGCAGCATATTATAATGATAATGGAGAACTTATCCCATTAACGAATCCTTTTATCTTGACTGAAGATGGTAATATAAAGAAGATGGGGAATGAAATTACGGAAAAACAATCCATCACTATCAGTCGTAAATACCCTAAATTTCCTCGGATGGATGTATTAGCTAGAAAGCTAGTGGCATCAACTATTGAGGGCTCTAATACTAGGGAGTTTACAAATGTGGATACCTTAATGCGGATTAATACTCCTCCTATAGACGTCAATGATTCTATACTTTGTAGTCATAAAAAATATCAATATGTGCGTTGCAATATTCCTAGACATCGCACTGGGGATCTTGCAGAGATTGTCTTTTATGGAAAGATTTCAAAAGAGGCTCCAGAGGTTAGACTGCAAGGAGAAATTATAGGATGTCCTCTTCCAGATAATAAAAACACAATGCCATTCTTTATGGCCATGGATGGTAACTATGAAACATATTTTGTCAAGACTAAGGGTAATGATGGATATGTTGGACTTGATTTGGGCAAAGGGAATGAACATTACATCACAAGAGTTCAATTTTGTCCTCGGAGTGACACGAATTTCATCATTATAGGGAATACGTACGAATTGTGTTACTGGGCGCATGATCGTTGGATTAGCCTTGGTCAGAAGACAGCAAACTCTCATGAGTTGGTGTTTGATGAGGTTCCAAAAGGGCAGTTGTACATTCTCCATAATCTAACCAATGGTTCTGAAGAACGTCCCTTTACATATGAAAATGGAAAACAAGTATGGTGGTAAGACTTCGATTGTGTATAGATGGAAGTCATACGATAAGAATATACCCGTTTTTATTCTGTCTATTACATATTTGCTATTCAAATAACTCGATTCTCCATTGCAACTGCTCTCCATCAGCACCGAAGGTCTTAGTTACGACGGGAAAGTGTTGGAGTACGGAAAGTGTTTGCAAATACAGAATAAACAATTATCTTGCAAGCGTTTATAAATTTTATCGTGATGAAAAATAGCATACTCGTTTTATGCTTGAGTCTTGTTTGTCTTGTTTCGTGCAAGCCGCAAGAAGGTGAAAATATCTTCTCTTATCAGAATGGCCAGATAATGGCCAAGGAGAAGTTTATCAAGATAGAAGATCCCGATCGTTTTGATGATTCTTTTCCAGAAGAATTTAGAAATGATGTTTTTTGGCATATCTATCAAGATTTCAACCTGAAAACGTTGGACGAGGAATATAATTATACGCTATCGTTGTTGGGAACGATGAATGCTTCGGAATTGCCCTTTTTCGATGCTTATGCCTTGCAAATAGGAACGGATAGAATTTTCTTTTGCCAAGGGAGCAGACATCACCTCAACAATCTGAGTGTACTGACAAACAATCTTGTTTCCGACTATTATTTGCAAGTGCATTTGAATGATGAATGTTTTGCCTTGATTTTCGGCGGTTTCAGAGATTGGGAAAGTGCAAGTGAGATGCAAATAGTGGTGGTTAATAAGAATCAGGCCACTTTAGTTTATGATGGGCTTGCCTATATCACAGCCTACACACCTTATCCCAACTTCTCCATCGAATTTGTGGAAACGCTCGATTGGGTAATTGCTGCTTCGCATCCTGTCGGTGGCGATTATGTTCCGTGCAGCGATTGTCCCAAACATCGCATTTGGCAAGAAGGCACCATGCTGAAATACACTACCTGGTAGTGATGATGAAAGTTTAGCACCAAGCCCTAAAGAAACTTGTTAAAACTGATTATGCATCGATTCTCCCTATTGATTTGCTGTGTGGCGACGCTGTGCATGAGCGCGGCGGCAAGCGAACTGCCGATGGTAAATTATATTGGAAAGTGTATCAATATGCCAAGAAGATTCCCTATCAGAAGGAAATCGTGATTCGTTCCGAACCGGAAGTACTGAAATCATTGAGCCGCCGCTGGTGATGGGCCAGCGCAAGACCAAGATTCAAGGTTACAGCTATAGCAAGGATTTTGTGCATCCCGATTACACGGGCGTGCCGGTGCAAGACTTGCCGCGCGATTATCGTCGCACGCTTTACTGGAATCCCAATGTGACGCTCGATGAAAACGGCCGTGCCGAGATTGAGTTTTTCAACAACAGCACTTGCCGCCACCTTTCCATCAGTGCCGAGGGCCTCAGCCACGACGGAAAACCGCTGGTGTATAAGCGATAAGAGCGCTTGCCCGCAGACTGCGAGCAAAGAAAATCACCAACATCTTTTGCTGATTCGGAAAATTTCCGTACCTTTGCAGCCCGATTTCGAATTTTTTGAAATCAAGTATCTAATTCTTAAAGTTTTAGCACTTGAAGCGAATTTCCGAACGGACTTTAATTATCATTTTTTATTAACATTTAAACTTAAAAAGCAGTGGACAGTTTGAGTTACAAAACCATTTCTGTGAACAAGGCAACAGCACAAAAAGAATGGGTTGTAGTTGATGCAACCGATCAAGTGCTCGGTCGTTTGGGGACGAAAGTGGCCAAGTTGCTGAGAGGTAAGTACAAACCCAGCTTTACTCCTCATGTTGATTGTGGTGACAACGTTATCATCATCAATGCTGAAAAAGCTAAACTTACCGGTTCAAAATGGAACGATCGCATTTATTTGAGACACACTGGTTACCCCGGTGGTCAACGCGAAACAACCCCCGCCCGTTTGTTGGCAAAGAACCCCGAAGACCTTTATCGTAAAGTAGTTAAAGGTATGCTTCCTAAGAACCGTTTGGGTGATGCTATCCTGAACAACATGCACGTTTATGTTGGCAGCGAACATCCTCATCAGGCACAAAACCCTAAAGTTATTGATTTAAACAAACTTAGCTAATTATGGAAGTAGTAAACGCAGTAGGTAGAAGAAAAGCAGCAGTTGCTCGCGTTTTCGTAAAGCAAGGTGAAGGCAACATCACCATCAACAAGAGAGACTTGAAGGTTTATTTCCCCTCTCCCCTGTTGCAATATGTTGTACTGCAACCTCTTAACAAATTGGGCGTTGTATCTAACTATGACATCAACATCAATTTGAATGGTGGTGGTTACAATGGTCAGGCCGAAGCTGCCCGTTTGGGTATCGCTCGCGCATTGGTCAAGATTAATCCTGAAGACAAGTCGGCTCTCCGTGCAGAAGGCTTCATGACACGTGACTCACGTATCGTTGAACGTAAGAAACCCGGACGTCCGAAAGCTCGTAAGCGTTTCCAGTTCAGCAAGCGTTAAGATTTATTTTCTTGCTGTTTAAGAAACTTATTAACACACTGCTCATAAAATAGAGACGTTTAGTATCTAAACATTCGGGACTTCTCCTTATATAATAGAGAGCTACCTGAGTGTTGAATGAGCCCCAAAAGAATGTAAACGAAATAAATACAAGCATTATGTCAAGAACAAATTTTGATCAATTATTGGAAGCCGGCGTACATTTCGGACACCTCAAGAGAAAATGGAATCCCGCCATGGCTCCTTATATCTTCATGGAACGTAACGGTATCCATATCATAGATTTGCACAAGACGATCGCTAGCATCGACGAAGCTGCAGAAGCTATGAAGAATATCGCCAAGGCCGGCAAGAAGGTTCTTTTTGTTGCTACCAAAAAGCAAGCTAAGGACGTTGTTGCTGAAAAAGCCGCTTCTGTTGGTATGCCTTACGTTATCGAACGTTGGCCCGGTGGTATGTTGACCAACTTCCCCACCATCCGCAAAGCCGTTAAGAAAATGGCTACCATCGACAAGATGGAAGCTGACGGTACTTTCAAGAACCTTTCTAAGAGAGAACGTCTGCAGATTTCTCGTCAACGCGCTAAATTGGAAAAGAACTTGGGTAGCATCGCCGATTTGAACCGTTTGCCCTCAGCTCTTTTCGTAGTTGACGTATTGAAAGAAGCTATCGCCATCCACGAAGCCAACCGTTTGGGTATCCCCGTATTCGCTATGGTTGATACCAACTCTAACCCTGGCAACGTAGATTACGTTATCCCTGCCAACGACGACGCTACCAAGTCTATCGAAGTAGTTTTGGACGCTATCTGCGCCGCTATCAACGAAGGTTTGGAAGAACGCAAAGTTGAAAAGGCTGATGCCGATGCAGCTGCTGCACAGGCTCAAGCTGAAGCAGAACCCAAAAAGGAACGTCGTCAGCGCGGTCGCAAGAAAGCTGCTGAAGAAGCTCCCGTAGAAAACGCTGAATAATTTTAACCTCTAAAACACATTACTATTATGGCAGTTACAATGGCTGATATCCAGCATTTGCGCAAAATGACCGGTGCTGGTATGATGGATTGCAAAAACGCATTGACCGAGGCTAACAACGATATGGAAAAGGCAATTGAATTGATCCGCAAAAGAGGTCAGGCAATTGCTGCAAAACGTAGCGACCGTGATGCTTCTGAAGGTTGTGTTTTGGCTGGTACCAACAACGACTTCGCCGCTATCGTGGCTGTGGCTTGCGAAACCGACTTCGTAGCCAAGAACGCTGATTTCATCGCTTTGACCAAGTCTATCCTTGATTTGGCTTTGACTCAGCAACCCGAAAGCAAAGAAGCTTTGTTGGCTTTGGATATGGATGGCCTGACCGTTGCCGATCGTATTACCGACCGTAGCGGTGTAACCGGCGAAAAAATGGAATTGGCTGAGTACTCATTCGTTAAGGGTGGTACCGTTACTTCTTACATTCACCCCGGTAACAAATTGGCTACCATCGTTGCTTTTGCTGAAGAAAATGCTGAATACGAAACCATCCACGGTGTTGCTATGCACATTGCTGCTATGGCTCCTATCGCTATCGATGCTGACGGTATTTCTCAAGAAGTAAAAGACAAAGAATTGGCAGTAGCTATCGAAAAGACCAAAGCTGAACAAGTAGCTAAGGCTGTTGAAGCCGCTATCAGAAAAGCTGGTATCAATCCTGCTCACGTTGACAGCGACGATCATATCGAATCTAACATGGCTAAGGGTTGGATCACTCCTGAACAAGCTGCTCAGGCTCGTGAAATCAAGAAGACCGTTGGCGAAGAAAAGGCTAACAACTTGCCCGAACAAATGATTCAGAACATTGCTGCCGGTCGTATGGCTAAGTTCTTCAAGGAATGCACCTTGGTTGAACAGAAATACGAAGGTGGTGGTGACAACACCGGTAAGGCTACCGTGAAAGAAGTATTGGCTCAGAAACACCTGACCTGTACCGCTTTCAAGCACTTCACTTTGAACCAAGAATAATTCTTGCTATTCAATACAGAAAAAGGAACTCGAATTTTCGGGTTCCTTTTTTGTTTAGCGTACTTCGCCTTTCAGTTTATAGCCATCTTTGCGCAAAAATTCTGAAACTTTGGCACGAACATCACCCTGCAAAAGTATCTCGTCGTCTTTGGCCGAACCACCGATACCGAGGGTCGATTTAAGGCGCTTGGCCAGTTCTTTCAATTCACTTTCCGTTCCCTGGAATTCACTTACTATCGTGGCAGGCTTGCCATTGCGCTTCTCGTAACGAATATAGAGCGTCTGTTTCTTGGCCGGCGCCTGAGGCTTAGGCTCTTCTTGCGCGTTTGTTTCCTGATTATCAGGTTCATCTTGTTGCAAAGCCGACAAAGCAGCCAATTTATCTTTCCAATCCATAGGGCTATCAAATTAACAATTTATTGGGGGCAAAAGTACAATAATTTGCATTATCT
>JAEIGA010002809.1_pt1 | contig 27542 bp, 48 predicted proteins | sample 9270691 | NCBI WGS metagenome assembly JAEIGA01 (sample SAMN17057246, study PRJNA624740) | gut metagenome | biome: biome; isolation source: fecal sample | host: Bos grunniens | place: China: Xizang | collected 2019 | reverse complement strand
TGTTCATTCCATTCATCATTATTCCTGTTAGGGTGTTGTCTTGGTTTGGTTAAGTCATTATACATAACTTCACCACCATTACGCAAGTCAAGTACAATATAATCTGCACGATAATCCCAAAACATTTCTCTGATTTTTAAATCTATTCCATCAGAATCACTTGCGGGGTGACTTGTAATATAGTCGGTTATTCTACGATAGTGACTATTTTTCTTTACTAATGATGTACAACCTATAATTGATTGGTCGTTTTCTTCTGTACCTGTAGTATTAGCAAAAGCAAAGTCAATCCATAGTAATCGTATTTCATCTTCTCTCTTTTGCCTATTACCCAAATCATTATTTAATGCTAAATCATTAATAGTTGGGAATCTAAATGCACGTTTAAATACTTGATTTTTCTTTAATGTTTCATGTTTAAAGAAAGCATCTTCCGCTTCTCCGATTGCCTCGTTCAAATCCTCCATACGAAAATCTAAATCACTACTTGTTTTTTTAGCCTTAAAATAATCTGATACAGTTTTAAGTCCACATTTGATTGCTAAGAAAATGTCACCTGCAAAGAAATTATAAGGTATTCTTTTATTAGTGAAACATTCACTAACTACTGTCTTAAATGTTCTCCACCACCATTCAGACTTAAAACGACTTGACGTGATATAAACAGATTGACATTCTTCAACCCATCTTGTATCTCCACTATATTGCGGATTTGTCAAAAACATAGCCTGTCTTGGGTGTGCCATTTTTTCAAATACTGAGTCAATGATACCTTTTTTAAGTAGTCTACATTCTTCGTATACAAGTAAGGTAGCACGTCCACCTCTTGCACCATCAGTAGCGGCATCTACCCAAAGTTTACTACCATTAACTTTGAACTCTACCCATATTTCTTCTTTGCTATAATGAAAAGCAATTAAATCTTTATCATAATAATATTTTAATACAGGAGAAAGTTTTTTACATAACTCATTCTCCATTTTATCTTTAACCATTTTTGTTGCCTGTGGTATGGTAGAAGATGTTAAATGAACTTCACTATACGGATATAATAAACATTTACATATAGCATAAAGTCCAACAATAAATGTTTTACTTAAACCACGACTACATACCGCAAAAAAGACTTGGCTAACACCCATTAAATATAACATTATATGTTGAAAAGGGTGTAGTTTAATCTTTAAATGTCTACTTGCATATAAATTAATATTTCTCCGATAAAATGAACACCATTTCTTGACGTTCTCTTTTTTATTCATCTTTTGTAATATTAGGATAATCTTTTGACCCTGTAAGTAAATTACGCATAGCCCTTAATATATGATTACCCCAATCACTTTCAATATTTAAGAAATCTTTATATTCTTCTTTGTCAACCACTTCTGCGGGTTCGGTGTTCTCTATCTCCCATATTTGTTTCTCTAATACTTTTTCAATATCTGTTTTATCTTTTTGTTTTTCAAATTGGTCAAGTTTTAATGTAGACATTGTTTTACTAATTCGGTTTTGAACTTTATCAATAGTTTCTTCTCCACCATAACGATTATCGTTTATCTTTCTTAATAATAATCTGTCACGGCACAGGTCTTTATATAAATCTTCCTGTTGTGGATTAGTAAATTTAATACCATTAGTATATCTATTAAATGTTGCTTCAAGAAAATCATAATCTTCAACACAATCTTGTATACCCCATTTGTATTCAAGGTCTTTTAATTCTCTTTTTCTTTCCGCAACTGTTTGAACTTTTGACTCGATTTCATTCGACTCAACATCGCTCGAACTAAAATCACACCATATTTCTTTACTACTACGTTTTCTTTGTAATTCAATAATATATGTACTTACCAATTTATCCACCTTATAATTTGGTCTATTAACAGTTATATCAAAAACTTCTTGGATAAAAGGTATATCTAATTTCATTAAGGTAAAATATAAAGCCGTTTTTTCTGTTTGTGTTTCTTTTAAATAATACTCAAATATTTTTTGAGTACATTTTTTACAATAGGGTACTTTACCATCTGAGAAATTAGACCAACTTTGGAAAAAGTCGGATTCTTTAACTTGTCCTATACAATTTAATAAAGGAGCATTATGTCCTTTACACATACGGACATTTTCTACTTTCTTTGATACCATAATAACTCCTTTAATTCAAAAGAGCCAACTACCTAATGGTAGTCAGCCCTTCTAATGCCTAATATGTGGTAGGTGGATTTAGGTCGCCACCTACATCGACCGCTTGGATAAGTTTAAAGTCTTTATCCCGACCATTGCATCTAGTGGGAGGGATGCCGTATTATATTAAAAAGGTTTAACCTTCTTAATCTTTGTCATATACTTCATTAGTAATACTTATAATACCACTAATAAAAGTATGAACTTCATTATTAGCGGCTTTTGTTATTTGAATATCATAATAATAAACACCTACTTCAAGATTCTTTGTATCATTATGTTCAAGAACAAGAGTAAGTGTGGTATTATCTATAGTTTTTTCTATAAGACATTCAGCATCGTCTAAATTCTTTTTAAGTCCAAAATTAATTACATCATCTGCTTGGACTTGGTATATTTGTTTATCGTTATCTACAACAACAAAAGGGAAAATTATAGTATCACCCTTTGTGGCTTTAATTCCAAATTTATCAAGAAATTGAACCATTTTGACCTCCTTACTTGTTAACGCTTACCATAGTGGGCTAATATTATTTCACCCACCATGGCTTGCAACCATAATCAATATGGCTATCTCATATGGTATGGGATATTGTAGGTACAGGAATCGAACCCGTTATTCACACCATGCCTACTATATATATGGAATGTAAACGAACTCTTTATCAATGAGAGCAAACATTACCTTAGGCTTTAATCTATAGCCCTTTGACTTTTAATCTATGTACCATTTGAATAAAAGAACCATTATAGGTAAGAAAAAATCAAATAGTGAATTAATTTTATTTTCTTTTGAGTTAATAGGAAATTCCCTATCTAGAATGGTATCGTGACCTAATGTACACGATACAGGGAATAATCCGTTCACACGGTCACTCTCGTCGAGTTAAAACAAAGTCTTTGTGTTTGTCTTGCAAACAAATTCACAAATCTTTTGTATGTAAACAACTTTCACGCTTGCAAGTACGTTACTTTGTTGATACATTAATATTATAACACATAGTTTAACAAATGTCAATACTAATTTAAAATTATTTTATGACTTTCAATAAATCCAAAATCTTTATCAAAGCCACATATCATACAAGAGCCTTTTGATATTTTATGTATTGAATTAGAATATGGGTCATCACCACAAAAACTTGGAAATTGAATATTTTCTACATCATGATAACCATCTAATGACACTCCTGTTTTTTGATTAGAATGTAAATGTCCACATACTGAATAATCATAAAGTTTTCTACGTTGAATTGTAAAATTCTTTATTGCTTCACTTTGATTTTTTTCAGTATGCCCGTGAAATCCTATAATATCAAAATCCCATATCTTAAAGTCCAAATACATATCTCCGTCAAGAGGGGAATACATATCAATATTTTTATTATTTCTAATACCCGTCTTAATATATCTATGTATTGTATATCCTAAATCTTCACGCACATCATAATTTTGTAAAAATCTAGGCATAGAATGATTTCCATATATTACATCAAATAAATTAATATGTATATGAGTTTTTTCTACAAGAACTTCTAAAAATCCAATTAACATATCGGATATATCAGCAACGGATTTTGAAACAGTAGAATCCATAGCCTGTAAATTAGACATTCTTAAACAACCATCTATAAGGTCACCAAGTAAAATAATATTTAATTCATCGAGTTGTTTTTCTCTAATGAAAGATATTGTTTCAGTTAAAAGTAAAGATAATCTATCTTTAACTATTTTCATAGAATATTCATTGGTTGCAGTTTTCCAATAAGCATTTGCATGAATATCTGCAATACCTAATAAATATTTCATTCTTTTATTTCTTGGCAAATATTTAGGTTCTAATTTAGGAACTTCTCTTGATTGAATATATTGTCCTATTTGTTCATAAAATAGTTCTTGTCTAGCACCTATTCTATCAACTTTATTTCTTTCAAGATTAAGAGTTTGTATCTTTATTCTTTCAGACTTTAATTCTTGTTTAAGTTCTTGTAATTCATTTAGATATTCTTCATCAGAACAAGACTCACTATTTTCGTAAATCTTTTTAAGTATAGCATACTGTTTACGATATTTAGCCTCTCCATAATCATATCCTAAAAGCATGTTCATAAGAGCGGCTACATCATCCCAAGTGCCGATTTCATCTTTTCTTTGACCGACACGATATAGTAATTCTTCTTCTGTTTCACCTTCATATCTTTTTATATCACACATAAATTACTCCTACGCTATCTCTTCTGTACTTTGTAAACTTATTTCAGAACCAATCATTTGTTCAAGTATTTCAATAACATTATATTCTTGAACATTGTCTTTATCTTCAACTGTACAGATAAATTCTCCGTTTTCATTTTTATCTAAAGTTCCAATAAGTTTAATGATTTTCTTTTCTTCATAAAGATTTTTAGCCATTATATATTAAACCTCTTTTCTTTTATTTGCTATTTTTAGCAAATCCACAACATTCTTAAACCTATTACCATTTTTAGAAGTCTCTAACTTTTTTCTATAATCACGACCAAGTTTTTTAATTTTTGCATCTGATACTAGTTTAAAATCATTTTCGTTAACACTAACATCAAATTTTTTAGCCGCTCTAAAAGTAATTGCTTTTTTTGGTTTAACATAAACTAATTGTTTTTCGTTATCTTTATTTGGATTATTAATAATTCTTTCACCACTTTTGCGGTCTTTTATTTCAAAGATACCAAAATCTTTTATGTTAATCCTGTTATTAAGTTTAAGTTGGTCTAATATAACCTTATATATTGATTGTAAATAATAATCAACTGAATGTGGAGTTGCTTTTGCATTATATTGATTTACTTTAAGTGCAATTAAGTTACACAAATCATCATATGATATATTACTCATAATGTTTTGTCTTTTCTTTTATTTTATCATATAAGGTTCTATAAACTTTAAATCTTATTTGAAAAAACGATGGTTCTGATTTATCTAAAGTTACAACTTTATCGTTATCAAATAATTTATATGTACTACCACTTTTTCTACCTTCTCTTTTATTTAAACGCCAATAACCCAAATGAGGTAAAATTATGGTCATATCTTCTTCGGCATATGGACTCATATATAAGTCTGTTACTAATTGTTTATAAAGCCGAAAACATTCTGCTACTTGCTTTAAATCTAATCCCGTTTCAGAATTATTAGAAATATATCTGTATATATCATCACTAACTATTCTTGGATTAGTTTTCTTTTTGTTTCTAAAGTTTTTAAACCTTTCATCATTCAAGACATCTCCCACCCCTTTCTAAATATATTGGCAAGGTATCAAGCCCCTTGCCGTGGCTTCATCATGTAATTTAAATAACTGCGAACGTTCTCCATACTAACTCGTTAATCCGTGTAGTTGCAACTTTACACTAAACTAACAGTACCGCACTTGGACACTAGCGGCTAGGCTACTCATTTCTCCAAACTTTCTACCTCATTCTATAAAGGGCTTGCAACACCCTCTATCACTAGTTTAAGTTATTAATACATTAAAAACCCAATAAAATCAAGGGTTTACATAAACTTTTAAAATTTAGGTATACACAAAAATATATCATTTTTTGCAATTTTTGCTAAAACATTTTAATAAATTTTGTGAATTTATGTCATATAGTATTTTTATTAATAATGACTTATTTTTATTTGTACTATTCTTTATTGTAGTTTTGTTTTGTTTAATACTTGGAGTAATACAAAAAGCCCTATCAATTAACCAAGACATAAGACCTAAATAATTTTTTGAAATATAAATACTTTTAATATCATCTAATAATTCTTCAAAATCTATTTCAATTGCATTTTTATAATACCTATAATCATCATCAAGAGAATGAGTAACATTATAAATAAATAAATCTATTGAATATTTTTCTATAAGTTCTTCAACCTTTCTACATTTACGTCTATCTTCTTGTAAATCAAATTTCTCAAAAAAATAACTCATTGGTAAAGTACTTTCATTACTCCTTGAATTATTAAACTTTAAATCCATTAAATAATTCATAGGACACTTTAAATCTCTATTTATTTTTGTACTATCAAATTTTTTGTCACCAATTTTTGATTTATAATCTTTAACGTGTTTCCAAAATATAGGTACTCCATTTTTTTCAATATCCATATCTTGTTTAATACGTTCTATTTCATCGACTATATTTATATCAAAAGTTCTTTTGGCATTATCAATAGCACATTGAGCAAGTACAGAAAGAATACACACATAGTCTTTATATTTATTATCATCAAAATTATACATGTAAGTTTGAGCAAATTGAGCAAGATTACTTGATAAACCTATTGCACTTTGAGCGTGTGATAATCCATTATCTATTTTAGCAAATGTTAATAAATCATTATTATAATGATTTTTATCTTTTGATATATTATTAACTATTGTTGGATAATTTAAATATGCTCTCTTTGCACATTCAACTATATCTTCTTGATTAGTTACATATCCCGAATCACTATCAAAATCACAACCGTTCATTCTATCTTGAACAGGAGTATGCAATACATTTAATGCTATTATTTGTTCACCTAAATCAAAGTATTTAATATATTCATCTGAATAAGTATTATGCAGATAGGATATATTATTTTTACTATTATGTGGACTACGAAAACAAGCCAAATATTCTCCGTCTTTAAATCTTTGAGTAAAACATTGAATACAATCTTTTTCTTGTTTAAACGTAGCATCTGTTTCTATATCTTGTCCTACAGTATAAAGTAACATAGCATAAGGACTACCAACAAAAACAAGATTGTCTGCATTTTGTAATACCTTACCAAATTTAAAATTATTTACATAGGATTCAATTATATTAGATTTTCTATATCTAAAATAATCACTCCTAGTAAACTCTTTATTTTGATTACATAAAGCAACTAATACTTCAAAATCATTTGAAAAGTTTTTATTTTCTCTAAGATAATCTAAAAATACATCATTGTCTTTTTTTAATAGTTCAATATATTCTTTGCTTTTATTTACTACATTAGGCATTACGTCCATGTCTAAAGAGTTAATCATTTGATAACTCATCTTTTGAACTTCACCTAATTTACTTTTATGTGCGGTTTTAACTACACCAAAAGCACATTTATTTTCATAAACTTTTTTACACCAATAATCATAAGATATATCAAACTTTAACCATTTCATAGCATTATCTGTGGTTATAAGTTTAATATCTTTAGCATAATGTTCTATACCAAACATATCTGTAATTATTGCATTATCATAATTATCTTTATAATAATCCTTAAAAAACTTTTGTATTTTGGTTTTAAAACAAGCCATCTTACACATATGATGTCTTAATAAAAGATAACCATTTCCCCATTTAGGAAAAACACTTTCATCAATAAGACCTTGACCATCAAACATAGTATTCTTTAATTGATAATTTTCTTTAGGTATTGCAATACAATGTTTATCTTTATCTGTTTCAATACTAATAACATTGGTAGTAAAATAACTATCAATGTCTTTAAGTATTAAAATATTCTTTGGGTCAATATGTATTGTATCAATAATAGAACTTGCAATAAGAGAACTATATGCACCCATTTCAACTATAGGCGCATTATTTTTAGGCAACTTAATTCCCATACGGATAAAATTAAGTGCCTTTTTATAAAGTCTATCACAAATAAACATACAAGAACCATCTTTTGCTTTACCTGTTGAACGATAAAGCATATTATAATGGACAAATTCTTGTTTAGTAATTTTTCCATTTTTTCTTTGTATGTCGTGTCTTATTTCTATACCTTTAGTATAAAATATTTCTCTTATCTCATCAGCAGACTTTTTATTAAATAAATCTTTTTTAAGTTCTGCCTGTGCTTTATAAGATTTTAAACATTCAACCTTTTCAATATTACCTTCACACTCGGCTGATTTAATACATTTATCTAAATGCTTAATTTCTTCTTCATAAGACCTTGAACCATAATCAAATTCTATACAAATTATATCTCTAGTCCAACCATTATTCACTTTTAATCCGTTATCCATAAGATAATACAATAAAAGATTATTAGTAAACATAGCCCTAGTATAATCATAGTTTTCTCTTACACCAAGGTTACATTGATATAAAGCACCTGCTTGAAAGTTCTTTATCTTTATTCCATATTTACTTATCAAAACTTAAACTCCCCGACTTCTTAATTCGTTCTATTATTTCAAGTTCTTCTTCTGTATATTTAATACTATCAATTTCTTCATCATATAATTCATATAATCTAAACATATCATTTTCTTTTACGGGGTTGGTTTCATCATAATACCAACTCACGGAAATCACATCTCCTTTCTTTAATATTTTGTACCTTGATTATATTATACCACAAAATATTGTAAATGTCAAGTGTTTTTGAAAAATTTTTTAATATATATTGACTTTTATATAATTTTATGTTATAATATATATTATATATAGTGATTGAATATTTATAATAATTATATAAAACCTTATATAATTTATATGTTTATTATATTAACCATAACTATTATCGAACGTAGTGAGATAATAGTTTGTATATGGTTAATATAATAAACATATAAATCTTTTTACTTAATGTCTATATATATTATCGAACGTAGTGAGATAATATATGTTTATAGACATTAAGTAAAATAGTGATTAATATAATATTATATAATATATCGTATAATAATTATATATATAAATATATAATATATAAATAATATATATAATATTATATATTATTATATCACAAAATTGACAAAAAGTCAACATATATTTTGTAAAAAATTTGTAAACTTTTTATTATAATTATGAACAAATTATGAACAAATTATTAATATTCACATCAATTTATTATTTATCCACAACGAATTTAAAAGATAAAATATTAATGTGGAAAACTTAAATATTATTTTGTTTACAATTTGTTCATAATTTATTAACAATTTATTAACAATATATATAATTTAAAACCTTGACATTTTCATATTAATATGATATAATATATTCAGAAAAACTTTGAAAGGAGAATTTATGTCAGCACAAATCATAGATATAGAAAAATTTAAACAGGGTAATTATAAAAAGAAAGAACGTATGACAATTGAAGATTGTATTAAGGAATTAAATGAAATGATACCCAATGCAACAGAACGACAACAAACGGCTCTTAGTGTAGGAATTAATTTAATGATAGAATATATAAAAGGAGTTGATGATTTAAAATGATTAAGTTTATTGATGAGTGTGTTGGATGTCCACCCGAACTTGGTTGTTTAGGTGAATCATGTCCAAATCGACATATTCCTGTTTTAGTATGTGATAAATGTGGTGAAGAACCCGATGAACTTTATTTATATGATGTAGATGGAGAACAATTATGTTCTGAATGTTTAAAAGAACATTTTGAAAAAATAACTTATAATAATTGGTATCATTACACAGAGTAAAGGAGAAAAATTATGAGAATTGAAAAGTTTTCACACGTTGACAATGGTAAGGTAGTTTATGCAGTAATTGGTGCTAATGACCCTACGGAGGCTATGAAAGAAGTTGGTCGTTATAAAAAGGCAAATATGTTACAATTTTGTATGGAACACATTTATTACACAGGACTTATTAAAGGTAATAAACTTTATAGGATAGAAATTAATATAAACGATACTTTTGATAAAGGACTTACGCCTTGTTATATTATTGCAAGAGATACTATTGATATTGATAAGTATATACAGGTGGCATAATATGGAAATTAAGATTAATTTAAATTTAAGTATAGGTTTTATATTAACTGTAATATTATTTATACTTAAATTAGTTAATTATATTAATTGGTCATGGATATGGATATTTAGTCCATTATTGATAAATTTAATTATTTGTTTAGTTATATTATTTGTATTTTGGATTAAATATTTAAGGTGGTTACATGAATAAAATATTAACTAATATAGAAAATGGTTGGTGTAGTTTTAACTTGGGTGATTTTAGTGGTCACCCAAGTTATATAAAGTATTTACCATTTGATGTACTTGATGCATATAATTATTATAAGTATAATCATCATTGCATAATGGATTTTGATTGTGAAACATATCAATTTTGTTTAATAATTTGGGAATATAATTTAATAATACTTGATAATAAAAATGATAAAATTAATACTACTGTAATTGATATTGATGCAGAAGAAGTATTAAATGAATTAGTTAATGAAATTGTAAACGATATAGATTTATGGGCTAGATGGGTTTCTATGGATGTAACAGATAAAGGTATTGAATTTGCTAAACAAAATATTTTAAATAAAATTAAAGAGTATAATATAAAAGGAGATGAATAATGACAGGAGAACAGTTAAGAGAATTTGAAAAAGATTTAATAAAAATAGGTCTTGAAAATGTTAAGAATATTGTACTTGTTAAAAATAGTGCAACGAATGGAGATGTAATAAAGGCAATTTTCCCAAATATTCAGATAAGTGATAGTAAGGTAATGAAAAATGTATATACAGGAATACCTTATGGAGAACTTATTGGTGCAAATATTGATTGTATGCGTGAATGGTGGAAAGAATTATATCAAAGAAATGAATAATATGAATGATAAAAAGCAAATTCAACTACTTAAAGATGCAATAGAATTTTACAAAGATGGTGCAATTCTTGAAGCAAAAGATAAAGCAATCGAGTTTATTAATAGTATCACAAATTTTGAAATGGATTTTGAGAATGTACTATATCAGAAAGGTAGTAAGGAATGACAAGATTTGAAGAAGCGTGTGAATGCCCTTTTCAAATGGCAGTAATGATATGTTTTTGTATTGCAGGATATATTGAACAAAGTAGTGGAATTGAAATATCTAAAAAAGAATTAAAGAATTTTATTGAAAAGAATTATGAAGTTATTGAAGAATGGTTAATGGGGGGAAAGTAAAACAAATGAGTAGAGGTTTATATACATTTTACTTTATACCTACAATTCTTTATCATGAAGGTGATATTTATAAGTCTATTGAAATTGCTTGGTTAAGATGGCATATTGGATTTCGTTGGTAATAAAAAGAGGTGATAATAAAAATGAGATTAATAAATGCTGATGAATTAAAGAAAGAGTGTCGTTCAGTTCCCGACCCAAAAGGAAAATATGCGGAGTTAAAAATTATTGAAGATTATGAGATAGATGATGCTCCAACAATATTTGAAATTTCTGATAATGCGACCAATGGAGATGTGATAAAAGCACTATTCCCTAATGAATATGATTTTGAAACTGATTTTGATGAGGGTTGGTGGAATACACCATATACATATAATTAAATAAAAATATTTTAATTATTGAATAATTATACATAATATACACTAATTTTGTATAAATATACATTTTTAGTGTATATTTGTACTGCGTAAAATTTTAAATTTTGGGATAATCTACCATTTTGTTCCACTATTTACCACATTCTCCCACCCCAACTCCTCTAACTCTCTCCTAACACTATCTTTCCCACTACAACTTTTACCTGTTAATATAATAACACCCATATCTAATATCCTTTCTAATAAATTATTCTGAACATATTATACCACACCCATATATAAATGTCAATACTATTTCTAATATTCTCATTAATTTTTGCACCCATATTTGCAATATATAAATATATACTGTATAAAAGAGGTGCAAAAATTTATTATAACTCTTATAAATATAATGTTTAATATAATGTTTATATATATTATAATCTTATATATTATAATGTTTATATATTATATCTAATATACTATATTAGATTATATAATATTATATATTATATTAAGTGATTATATATATTATTATATATTATATGTTATATAATATTATATTATATATATTAGTTTGATTTAATATATATTTTATATTATAATTAATTATATTGATATTTTAATATTTAATTATTTATATAAATATTATAATATTTTCTATTTTTAATTCTTATTTTTGATTTTTATTTATGGAGTGTTTTATATTACAATTTATTAAATATTTTAATATTTATATATTTGTATAATATTACTAATTTATTATATAATTATTTGGTTATATTGTATATTTTATTGTTAAATTTTTAACGTGGATTATGGAGTGAAGGGAGTGGGGAAAGAGAAAGCGGTGAAAGAGAAAGGGTGGGGGATGAGACAGTTACATAACACAACATATCATAACAAATTAAAAAATTCATAACAAAAAAAAAAGAGCCTTATACAGACTCTAATAATTGAATAAATAATAATAAAAACCAAAACCCAACTAACAAATAAATTTCAATAAACATTTTTTGACCCCTTAAATTTTAACATATTCCCCAACAAATTGATTAGTTAAATAATTAACAATCTTTTGGCTCATTTCTTTATTCTCAATCATTTGTTTTTGAACATTTTCATTCAGCCTATTATTCTTGTTAAATTTAATCTCATGTTCAATAGCCTTATTACCAAGAATAATTCTAACGGCATTTGTATAACTGTCATATCCGAACTCACGTTTAATCAAGCCTAATAAATGCTCATAATATTTGTTCTGAGTATCAATACTAGCGCAATATAACTCTTTGGGAGTACTAAGACCGCAATACCTAAGACTCTCAGACTTAAAGTCGAGTATTTTACTAATCTCAGAATTAGAGCAGACATAGGGCGTATGATAAATAATTTGACCATCGGCGCATTTCGTGGGTTTCTTATACAGGATAAAACTATCATGGAAAATTATCAGCCCTTTTCTCTGCATGGATTTGAGCGCATTGTATACATTCTGACGCAATAATTTATTCGACACCTTAAAGAACGTATATAACCCCACGCTTATCATACGCTCATTACTAAGCCCCAAGTTATTCTGCACATCATTACCTAGATTAAGGTGAAATTTTTGCACCTCTGCGCACTTATCTTGTGTATGTAGATTATTCTTGCCCTTATGATATTTCTCATTAACCATAGTAGTCAACTCATAAATATCATAAAACGACAAAGTTATCTCCTTGTCTTTAACGCACGACAAATAATCGAGTAATCTGTCGGTTATATAACTAGTATATTTACCGCTATTCTCGATAAGGTCTAATTCAGTATCATCATATTTACGTTTAATGTAATAATACATTCCGACTTTTTCTATATCATAATACTGTTGCCACTTACGTAATTGTAAACTGCGCCCTTTTGAACCTGTATTATTAGGGGTATCATTAAACAATGCGCAGATTTCTTTGTATTTAAGTGGCGTGTTATATTCAATTTGATTATTCTGTGCAATTTCCATACACCGATATTATACCATACTTATATAAGAATGTCAATACATAATTATTCGTTAAAGTAATTTCACGAAAATTATATAATAATCGTGTCAAAGACTTGACTTTTATTTCTATATATGATATAATAAGCGTACCAAATGAAAGGCAGGTGCAGAAATGAATCTAAATGATATAGTAGAAAGATACCCAATTGATGTAATGGAACACGCAGAACGTGTAATGAATTTAGTAAGACCTTTTGGTAAGGATTATATGATGGTCGCTTTATTACACGATATAATTGAGGACACCGAAGTTACATATGAAGATTTATCAAAGGTACTTCCTTATGATATAATAGATGATATATTTGCATTAACCCGATTTAATGAAACATATTTTGAATATATAGATAGAATAACAAGAAGTACAAAACGAGCCAAAATAATTAAGTATTATGATATACTTGACCATTTAAATAATAAAGAAACTTTAAAACCGTCACTTGAAAAGAGATACTTAAAAGCAAAAGAACTTTTAGAGGAGGTTATGTAAATGAGCGTTTGGACACACGTAGCAGGAGTTATAAGGGTTGATGATATTAGATTTGATGATTATTTGCCTAATTTTGATAAGATAGTAGGCAAAGAATGTTTGTTTGAAAGCCCTCTTGAAATATGGGAAGATTATGATAAAAATCCTAATGATTATATGCCTTGTGGTAGTGAGGGTACTTTACAAAAATCTGTATGGATTGACCCCGACAAAAGCAGTATGGCGGCTTATACCATATCTGTGTTTGGTGATTTAAGAGATTATGAAGAGCCACAACCTATTATAGATTGGTTTATAAAAGTTTGTGATAGATTTGAATGGATAAGACAGGCGGTTATTACAGTAGATACCGAAGGGCAAGAAACTTTAAATTATGTTTATAAAAATAATAATTGAAGAAAATATATTTTAACTATTGACATTTGAAAACAAGTATGATATAATTGACTTATCAAATGAAAGGGAGGGCAAAATAAATGCCGAATACACTTAATTATAAGAATTACAGAACAAATCCTATGAACTCACAGAATGGTCGACCTACAAGTGGACATTGTGTAGAGTGCGGTACTGTAACAAGTCTTGCACTTGGTGGCAAAAGAGTTACTATACCTAGTCAGAAGAATGGCGTATGGGTATGTAGCGCACATAGGGGTAAAAAGAACCTTAATGATTATTGTGATGAAAACGATATTAGAGTAGGTAAGGGAAATGCCGATGGTATTTCAATATCTGTAGAACTTGAGTCTATGGGTAGGTCTACAAGCGCAAGGGCTTATTTTGTAAAGAACAAGTTTCTGCCGACTTATGATAGTACAGTAGATATCGAGTATAAGAGTCCTATCTACACAAGTGAGTTGCCACTTGCTAAGATTGTCGGGGCTATTGAATATATGAACGATAGCCATAATTACGATTTTTCGGTAAACAATGAGAACTGCGGTATTCATACTCATTATGGGTTTATTGACAATCATTATGATTTTAGAAATCTTTATGAACACTATGAAAACCTTTTCAAGCCCCTTAATGATATGATTAAGAATATGTCTGTAGAAAAGCGTGAGGAAATCTTTGGTAGAGATTTTGAAAATTACAATAGGGAACTTAGTTATTCATGCCCCGACAGACATGAGAATTGGATTAACATTCAGCACCGTTATACACTTGAAATCCGTATGCCTAGATTTACAAGTGCGGTACAGTATATGAGATTCTTAAAAACATTTAAGAAGATTTTTAAGGCTCTTAACACATTTTATATCAGCCGTGGACGCAATGAACAGGCTAGTATTAAAGCAGGTCGTAAGATGGCTAGGATATTTGAAAAGGAATATCTTACTGAAAATACAACTGTGACAGTAGATAATACTGATACACTTGATGTTAGTTCGCTTAATTCAACGAATATTCCTGTCACTATTAACTATGAATACTTGACAAATAGGATAAATAGTGATATAATAGTATCAGACAGAACATATCCTAATATGATAGCAGAAATAGTAAATGGAGTAGCAATGTAATGTATAGATGCGGATTTGTGCCAAGTGAATATGTAGTCGAGGCGGTCTATCAATCGAATATGAAACGCCACGATTCCGCTAAAAGAAATTATCAGCGCATGGTATTTGAGGCGGTTGAAGATAATAAAGAACTACAGTTTGGTGATATGTTAGATACTGAAATTGCTAAATTAAGAGAGGTAATTTAATGAATGAAGATGCTAAAAGATTAGCGGAAATACTTGGTATTCCTGTTAGTAAAGTAATAGATGATATTGATGAAGGTATGTGGGATATTCTCATTGAACTTAATTCAAAGAATTATTTTACATACGCTTGTTGTGAAGGGCATTTAAATGAAAATGGACATTGGAATGGTTATGTGGCATTTAAATCTCCTTATAAATTTATAAGATATCCAAAATCTTACGATTCATCAAGATATAGGATGTGTTTTTATTGGAGTGGTAATGGTGAAAAAAGTCGTCAAGAATTTCTTAAAAATCTTTATAAATGGGCTTTATCTTTACCTATAAGAGAAATGCAAGAAATTAAGTCGTATATTTTATGGGGTAAAAATAAACGTAGACACAATAGTAAATGGAGAATTTTGCGCAGTGCTAATAATTACGAAGACATTAGAATTGAACTTAATCGCAAACAAACAGAAAAATATGATATAAAGATTGAAGAAAAAATAATTGGGAGAATTTAAATGTTAGTTACAAATGGTGATATAGTTAGAACACTAGATAATCGAAATCTTGCGGAAATATTTTGTGCGATTATTAAAACGGCAATCCATAAAGATTATCTTAAAGAAAAAGGTTGACAATTCCACAAAAGAATGGTATAATAAAAATGTAGTCAAGAATGTTAAAGATTGGCTTGACGAGCCATATTATGAATTGGGGGAATAATAAAATGAATGTAGGTGGATGTTGGGTGTTCGGTAGACCCGATGATGTATTTATTGAAAACGATGTTCTTTATAGACGTATTTGGGAAACAGAACAGACGTATCACGATGAAAGAATTATGACAAAAGAAGAATTTCTTTTATGTATGGAAAGGTGGTATAATAATAATGTATGATTATCATATAAGTGATGAAAAGTTAAAGTTAAAGAATATGTCTTTTGATTTAATTCGACATTATATTAGAAACTTTGAAAATGAAGATAAAACAGATGGGGAAATAGGTAATTATGTAAGAGGTGTAGTAGATTTATATACTGAAATCCTTTGCTTTTATCAAAATGCAACAACAGTAGGAGAATAAAAATAATGGGTGATTATCAGATTAAAGATATATTAGCGCAATTTTGTGTTATGATTCATTGTCTGAATGATATGACTAAAAGTATATCGGAAATGCAGAAAAGTATTAGAGATGTTATGTCAACTTTAGATGAGGAACTTAATAAAGTAGAGCCGATTAAAGAAAGGGATAAGGTGGATTGATGACAGGAGATAAGATTAGTAAAGGTTGTACTGCGATTAAGCATATTAGTGAGGTTGTGGATGTTGAAACTTATAACAAAATTGAAAAAGACCTTGAAACCCTAACTGATATTATGCAAGAGGCGTTTATGGACACGATTAAGTTAGATGAGGTTAATGAACGTATTAAGAGTATGAATGAACAGTTGAACCGACATTTGGATAAACTTTCAGCAAAGTAATAAGTTTCAGTATTATACTGAATAGTGTAAAAATAGTGAAAGTAAAGATTGAAATATATCTTTACTTTTTTTATGTACAGGTGGTTGATTTGAAAATATTATAATATTCTTGAATTTATGCCCCCTGTTGAATCTTAGTTTCGTGAGTTGGAAATGTAAGTGCTACACCCGACTTTCAAAACGTTTTTCAAACGAAACCTCAAAAAAACCCCCGTATTTACGCCATTTTCAACAGTTCATGTTAGCGTAGACTAACACCTACCCCCGCCCTCCCCTTATTGAGTCCGTTTTATAACCCATAATTGTTAGCATATGATAACTAAAAATCGTTGATTTTACGCGGTTTTTTGGGGTATTGCAAAAATATTACAATAATGTTATAATATATTCAGAAAATGAAAGTTAAACAAAACATTTTCAAAACCAAATAACATAAATGTTTCACGTGAAACATTTACACAAGCCAAGGAGGATTTTATCATGGAACGTAACATCAATAGTGGTCATTGTTTAGTATGTGGTATGAGAGTAAAAGGTGGCGAGGGTTTCCGCCGTCATGTGAGAGGTCGAGGGATGCGTGTATTCTGTCATAACCATGCGCTTAGCCTTGAAGATTATCACGATAGTGATACATACAGAGCCGACTATATCGGTACGCATAAGAAAATGCCACTTACAAATCAGTTAGTAGGTGTCGAGATAGAAGTTGATGCCGATATGCAAGACGAACTATATCAGCGTTTTAGAGGTACGCTTGAGCGTGTCGGGTACTGTTTCGAGTCGGATTGTACCGTTGTAGGTGGTGAGGCACCGAGTCCGAAGATGAGAGGGCTTGCGCATATTTCAAAAGTGTTACAGAATAACGAAGATGCTTTTGTATACTTTACAAGGAATACAGGTGCGCATATACATACAGGCACTAGCAAGATAGACTATATCAGAAGATACTATCACTCGATATTCTTACCGCTTTACTACTATATCGATAGCCATGATAGTGAATGGATAATTTCAAAATTCGGTTCTGATTTTAGACATTACGCTTGCAAAATCAATACCGAAACTTATCCCGAAAATCATTCGAATTTTGTAAACGTTCAGCACGATAGCACGATAGAGTTTCGTTTACCGAGAATTAGAGAACGCCATCAGTTCATGAACGTAATTAAGTTTTGGCGTGAGGTTGGATTTTTCCTTGAGTGTTACGATTTTCAAGAGGGTTCACTTAGTAGCATAAACAGAAAAGAGGTGGCAAGTAAAGCAGGTAAAGAGATAGTCAAGTTAGCAGTTAAGTACTTTGGGGATTAATTCCCCAAGGTACTACCACAAAAACATTACAATATTTTGAAAAAGGAGAATTGAAAATGGAAAACACAAACAAAAATTACATTCTTAACGGAGTAGGCTACACGGCACTTTTAGCGGCGGTTGTAGAACAGGCAAGATATGATGCACAAAGAGGTGATGCCGATGCCCTTAAAGGTATCGAAGAGTGGAAAAACGTAGTAGAATCGGATATTAATTTTAAACTTTATGAATAATAAAAATTAAAAATGAATATCAAAATCAGAAAACCGATTTGCAAAAGTCGGTTTTCTTTTTGTTTTTATATATTAAAAAATATTATAATATTTTTGATTGTTTTAAACTAGAATATTATCGGCAAAAATATTATAATATTTTCCAATTTAAAAATCAGAATCAAAAACCAAAACCAAGAACGGGATTTGAATCCACCGCCTCCGCATATATAAATTTCTCGAACCTTGCCAAGTAATACAACTGTATATAGATGATGTATGGTATCTGTTATAGTATATATAATAGAGCAGTAAGATACAAGCAGATAATTAAAAACTAAAATTAAAAACGAAATATGCATTATAAATATTAAACCAAATTAAAAACTCATATTAGGCTCATATTTCAATTTATTATATTTAGGTATATAAATATACAAACGAAATACAAAAATTGAAATTTGATACCAATATGTGAGTTATAGATATATGTATATAATATCTAAACCTAAAATCAAAATTAATAACCGAACATAAGTTTGAAATTAAAAAAACGAAAAACAAAAATATAAATTAAAAAATATTGTAATATTTTAAAGCAAACCAAGACATAAAAATATAAAACAGTCGGGTGCTATAAAATAATATATTATAATATTTGTTTTTAATCTCTAACAATATTATAATAATTTGTATTATATCAACATAAATATTGTAATGTTTATCTTGTGTGTATGTATATATTATAATATTATATATGAACTATTATAACATTTTTGAAAATTAAAAAATAAAAATAGAAATTATTTTATAACAATAATAAAAAACAGAAAACAATTTTTGTTTTCTGTTTTAAAAATGAAATGTGTTTTTGATTTTCGTTTTTAAAAACTCAAATTGACTTCATCTACATAACCAATAATCTTATAATCAATAAGTTCATCATCTTTAATATTATCAAGTGTGTTATTGGTGTAAAACTTAACCTGTACATTTGCATTAATAGGAATGATTTCATCCGCATAAAAATCATATTGATTTCCATGGTGGTCTTTGAATGTGCTAATTCCATCACATTGAGTTACAGTTCCCGTCTTGGAATAGTGGGTTTCATTATATGCAACAAAGAATAACAACCCAATAACCAACATAGTAACAAAAACCGATTTCAAAATTATAATTGTTCTTTCCAAGTTCTTCATAGCACTACCTCCTTTATATATATAATTATACTACCAATGAAAATAAATGTCAATACTTTTTTTATTTTTATTAAATAAAAATATTATAATATTTTGTGCGCCTGCTGCCGTGACAAAAAAAATGAAGTGGCATTACACCACTTCATCCATTAGTTCATCAATATAACTTCTGTGTCGCTCTTCGTTTTTCTTTTTAGAAAACCTTTTTGCGTTCTTCTGTCTATAGTATGAGTCATAACTATCATATACGTAAGACGTATCACAATAATCATCATACCACTTGTCTAGGTACAGATTTCTATAATACGATGTAGTTATAGGCTTTGGAATCCAATAACGATTAGAAACCATTGCTTTACCTTCATAATCACTCCAACCAACACCGAATAACTTTGTTGCTTCTTTGCTCATAAGAACAAAACGACAACCATGAATTTCATTTTCGAACAACTGTTCTGCACGTTTTGAAAAATGTAAAAAGAATCTTCTATCAATATCATAGTATTCTTTTAAGTTTGATAAAATATAAAGTGCGGTGTCTGAGAGTTCTTTTGTTGAACTTCCTATTATACCATTCATCATCACCCCAACATCACACGAACCGTGAGAAGCCTTTAAACGTTTTTTTAAACTTGTAATAGGGAACGGATGACAGTTTGCCACATCAATATTAGAACCTGTACCAATTCGTGCATGGATTGCAACGTCTTGTGTAGTCGGCATTTCACGAATTGAAATATAAAAATCATAAAATGCCTTAGAATCAAAAAATCCTTTTCGATATTTGATTGAAATTCCATCATTCCACATGATACCTGCACCATGAGGATTGGTTAACATCATGTTATTAATTTCATCAAATGTAAAATTTTTCTGTTCTTTGGTTTGAAGGGCGCATATGCACATACAATCAACTCCTTTCAATATGCTATTGTTTTTAGTTATGCTTTATTATAACATATATATTTATAAATGTCAAGCGTATTTCCAAATAAATCCACCTGCATTTTTTCTTCTGCCTTTTAAACAAGCAATAATATTGCAATGTGTTATTTTTAAATCTTTTTCGGCATTTGATATGCTTTCCCACTTTTTTATAAAATTATTATTCAAATCATATTGTAAAATAGATTTGCTTTCACGTTTATGTTTTTTTATCAAAGAACCATAATTCATATTATATTTTTGAGTACACCATTCAAGATTATTAACATAATTGTTTGAAGGATTCTCGTCTTTATGATTGACAAACGGATAATTATTGGGGTTAGGAATAAATGCTTTAGCAACTAATCTATGAATATATTCTCGTTTTTTATTTCCGTTTTTACATAAAGTAATATTATAATAACCATTTTTCATTTTTATTGATTTCATAATTCTTTGATTTGTACCATTATGTTTTTTAAAACTTCTAATTCTGCCAAAATTACTTATCTGATATTCATTTTCATATCCATCAATATTTTTCCATTTTTCCACCATATTTATCACCTCGTAAAAATATTATAATATTTTCATTATAATAATTATATCATATTTTTATTAAAATGTCAACAATTATTATAATATTTTTTTTGATTGGTTAAAAATATTATAATATTTTCAACTTTTAAACAACTTTAAAAATTTCAAAATAAAAAAAGAACGGCATTTCTGTCGTCCTCTTTATCTATCATGGATTACGTAATAGAGAATCTTCTTGTAATACCTTCCTTTGAGTACTTTTTCCACAAGTCGGGGAGTTCTTTTTTGAGTTTTGTACTATCAAGGGTAGTGCTAATAACTATTGTGTAGTTAACTTTGAATCCCTCGACTTCACGATGCTCATCGTTTCCCATCTCGGCTTTCATTTCGTCCTTGATTGTATCTGCTTTCTTTTTAAGTTCTGCAATCTGCGCTTCAATGTCTTTGAGTTCAAGTATCTGTGCTTTTGTCATTTTAGTTACCTCCTGCTTTGTTTGTGTTCCTTTGATAATTCTATTATATATTATATAATAGAAAATGTCAATACCTTTTTTAAAATTTTTTTAACTTTTTTTATTATCTAAAAATATTATAATATTTTCTTATTATATCTAAAAATATTATAATATTTTTCTAATTATAAAAATAAAAAAAGAGGGCTTAATAGCCCTCTTGCATAAGTTCGTCACCTATTTCTGCGAGTTCCTCATCAGTAAACAGGCGGTGTAGTGCCTTACTTGTTTTCTTACAAGCCTTATAAGCCTTAATGCCTTTTGCGTCACTATAACCAAACTCATCATAAAAATCTACAATGTCACGGCTCATGTCGTAACAATCCATATCACTAATGATTGCATACATACAGTCTAAAAGATTAGGCGTGTTATGTGCCGTGTTGCATTGATAATTAAATGTAAACTGACAACCATCAACTTTAATCTTGCATTTAAAAAGTGTGTGATTAGGTGTGAAAAGTCCTACCTGCTTATCTGCTACCTTAAAAGAAAACTTGATTTTGTTTAACATAATTACTACCTCCTATGTAGTGTGTTTGTTTTTGTTCTGTAATAAATATATCATATTTAAAAATAAAAGTCAATAGTTTTTTTTATTTTTTTATATTAAAAATATTATAATATTTTCATACGGTTATACCTGCTACACTCAAAAATATTATAATATTTTTAACTTTAACATTTAAATATTATAATGTTTTCAAAACTTCACGCCGTCCTCTTTTATAATATTATAATATATACGCATACTGGCTAATAATATTATAATATTTATGTCGTATAGTACCCGTAGTAGTAAAACTATTATATTATTTAGATACCATATACATTCAAGATTATAAAACGCAAAATGAAAAAGCCACGACATTTGCCGTGACTCTTTCAAGATAGGAGGTTTTATCTGAACTTTATGCGCCAAGTTTTATTGTCCACCCGTTGCATAATCCACTTTTCAAAGCCTTTTCTATGCCCTTTTTAGACCCTAAATCGGGTATGTTAGCATAATCTCTAAAGAATATATTTCTGTGTTTACCTGTGGTAACTGAATAATCCCAATCTGAACCAAGTATAATTTCTCTTGTATCATAATTAACAACTGCGATTAATGAATTGTAACTCTGAAACATCAGTAGATTTCCATCATGAATAACAAACTGATTCATTGCACCATTTCCTCTGTCGTTAATCATCTGCTCAACTGATACCTGTAAATAATCTTCTGTCTTTCTCATAATCTTTTACCTTTCCTTTCTGTTTAGGTTTTAGTGTTCTTTGTCTTTCGACAGTTATATATTAACATAGAAAATCAAAAATGTCAATAGAAATTCAAAAATAATTTTTAAGTTTTAATATCAAAAAATATTATAATATTTATAAATATCTGCGCCCGCTGCCCGTTGCAGCCATCATTGATGAATTACTATATATAGTATTTGTAATTAAAAAATAAAAATCAATTATACAATATATAGATATTAAAAATATTATAATATTTTTATTAATCTAAAAATAAAAAGGTAAACTAAAATAGTTTACCTTTTAAAAATTAAAAACTATAATTTATAATCAACCCTTCATCCCTAATGATTTTAAAATACTACCTTTGCAATACAAACCACTACAATCAGTAGGATTATCACATAAACTGCAAGCGTGTTGTATAGTACCACAATGAGGACAAGTTACAAATACATCTTGCTTTGGGTTAATAACAAAATAAAATTCATCACCACAATTATAGCAACACTCAAAACCATTAATAAGCATATACATCTCCCCCTTTTGTATCTTTTAAAATTACTTTATCAAACACACGCACTTCACACTCACCATATTCATTAAGAATAAAACCTGTAACCACAATATCATTTTCATGAATCGTATTTTCATCATAATGAATATAATTATAATACGGCTCACCATTGTATTCTTTGCCGTTTCCTGTGTTATCTATACACCGCCCAACTGAAACATCAACAAATGGATTTAAAAGCGAAATAAGGGCAAATAAAACTATTAAAACATACGACATAATTATTCCTCCACATTATATTCAAGATACATTTCCACGTATTCTGCCTCACTAGCAAATAAATAATATTTACCATTGATATAACCAACATAACCAATATCAATATTATAACCCTTCATTTTTAATCCTCCTGTTCTGCTAATGCATCAAGTATTTCATTTACAGTTTCCCAATCTTGTGAATCAAATGCCTGTTCAAGTTTCTCAATAGGTGCCATTTGTTTGTACCTCCTTATGTATATACTATATCACTATTATATAATAATGTCAATAGTTTTTTGAAATAATTTTTGCACCTGTTTTTGACATTATATTATAATATATTGTATAATTTGGGTGCAAAAATATTATAATACTTTTCAGTTTATATAATAATATTATAATATTTTTCTGTATAGTACGGCATTTATATATGCAAAATATTATAATATTTTTAACTATATAATAATAAAAAATAAAAAGGCAAGCCATTTTTCAGACTTACCTTTTGACAAAAGGAGGACAAAAAAAATGAAAAGACATTCATTAACGAATTTGTAACCTGCATTTGGTTCGGATATTATTTGATTGTAACAACCCTCTAATATCTTACTACGTTTTGTGGTTTTACCTCTCTACAATTATAGTATATCATATTTAATTTTATTTGTCAAGTATTTTTTTAACATTTCATCGCAAGATATTCTTTATCTCCAACCCGTGTTATATAACCTTTTGCATTTTTACTATAATGCAACGGGTGACCTACATAATCCCTTAATTCTTGTATTCCATAACAGTACCTATGTGCAATTCTTGTATTATATTTTGTATTTACAACTATAACTTCATAAGTATTCAGCATAATTAATCTCCTATCATACTATCTATAAAAATTTCAGCATCTTTTTCTGTTTCAAAACAAAAATCATCTCCGCAATACTGAACAGTATATTCATTCATACCATACAGGTTGAACGTTATATCAAAGTTCTTATATTTAAAATTCATAAATTCTATTGGATATGTTTTATTCATATTATGCCTCCTTTATTTATATTATATATTTATATTATCATATATAAAACTAAATGTCAAGCCTAATTTAAAATTTTATTTAATTAAAAATATTATAATATTTTTATAGACTTCTAGAAAATATTATAATATTTTATAACTAAAATCAAAAAATAAAAAAAAAGAGCCTAATCCTCTGCGGAATAGGCTTTTTTATGCTTAACCTTTCGGTTATAGATTTTCTTGTGGTCTATAACCGAAGGTCTAAAACCAACAAAGGTTTCACGCTTCTGTTTGCGTTTCAGTTTGTCAGCGTTCTTTTTAATCATCGTCCTCATCCTCTTCCTCATCTTCATCGGAATCTGTATCAATTCCAAGTGTTTCAAGTACCCAATCACCATCAAACCTTAAAAGGTCATTTACTTCTGTGAGTGTGGGAATTTCTGAATTAAACACTTCTTCAAGTAAATCCATTAAAGCATCTTCCATATTATTATCAGATACGGCTTCAAGAACATCTTCACAATCCCAACAGTTATACTGTAAATCACGAAAATCAAACTCTCTTGCTATTCTCATTTGTTTTGCCCTCCTTATTTGACGTGTTTTAAACATACAAGTTATTCGACTATTCAAATGTATTGTTAAGGGGCTTGCGGTAGCCTTGTATTTTCAATAACAATATCCGCACCACTTGAATAGCCCAATAACTTGTATGTCTTTGTTCTGTAATTATAATATCATAATAGAAATCATTTGTCAACAGTTTTTTATATTTTTCTTATATAATATATGTAGTATCTGTTATCTTCAATAGGTTCTATTAAATGAAAAGTATGTGCGTATCTTTTACTATCCTTTATTAAAATATTAAAACACCGCATCATTTTTTCTTTTGTGTTAAAATATACCGCATCAAACATTTGTATTCACCTCCTGCGGATATGATATCACACCCCCAATAAAATGTCAAGTTTAAATTAATATTAAAAATATTATAATATTTTCTTGGCGGCTATAAATTATTATAATATTTTTGAATATGAATAATAAAAACGGGAGAACATTTGTTTTGCTCTCCCGTTGACCGTTTTAGTCTGTGGTCTTTTTAGTAAAACCGAGTCGGTCAAAAATCTCTTCAACATTGCAATATATGGGTAAAATTGCATAACCCATAGACATTATGTCAGAATAAAAAACCAAAGGTGACTTTGTATCAAGTGCATAAGGAGAGTACTCACTACTAAGCCAATCGGGCAGTAAATCAATTAAATCAACAAATCTCTTATCGACTACTCCAAAAGTATCTCCGCACTTATAAACATTAGCCAATCTTTCATCAATTCTTGACAAATTAAGAATTATACTAGTTTTCTTGCATTGAATCTTATTTTCATTATTCCAATTTTCCATTATAAGTTTTTTTAATTCCATTTTGGAATTACAAACCACATCAAATGATGGACATTTAGCCACATCACTATTTTTAACATAATGACTTTTTGGTACAGGCATTATAATATGACCATCTGATAGATATACAATTTCATTTTTAGAATCATATTCTGTAAATAATCTGTTGCCCTTGCTTAATTTTACCATGGCTTTCATAAGTTTAAGATAATCTGCATCCTGTTTCTTTTGTGTTTTCATTTTTTAATCCTCCTATGGGTATTCTATTTGCTACACAGATATAATATCATATTTCAAATTAAATGTCAATAAATATCAAACATAAATTTTAAAAATTAAAATCGAAAAATATTATAATATTTTTGAATAAATCACGGGTGAAAAATATTATAATATTTTACGATTGACCGCAGAAGTCGAAATTAAAAATCGAATTTGACCCGTCTAGTCTATATAACACGGGTGCAAATATACGGGGCTAATATATATTATATAATAGTATGTATGGTATCTGTCGTAGTATATATGTATATTATTTAGATACATGGTATCAATCATAATATATATACATGTTATTCAGATATAACATATATTGACTAATTAGGTTAATATATGTTGACTAATTTGGTAAACATAGGTAAAAGTTAAAGTTTTACCTAGAATCTTAAATTCAACTGAATAACTTTGAATATTAAAATATTATAAAACTCACTCATAAAATGTGATAAAATCAATCAATTACCCGCATTATTTTGCGTGAAACATAATTAAGATTACTTGTTGGGTAATCTGCGAAAGGGTAAAGTGAAAAATATTATAATATTTTTATGTGGGAGTCACGGTATAGAACGTATGTTCAATCGGCAAAAAATCCAAAAATTGCCGATAATCTATAATCAAATACACTCAATGGGTGTATAGTCTTAAAACTCATTTAAACGGCTCATATTTCAATTATATGTATATAGGTATATAAATTATCCTGTAATTGTATTTAAGGTCTGAAAATCGAAAATAAGAATGAAATTTGATATGTTATCGAGAATTGAAAACAGGAAACGAAAATTGAAAATTAAAAATAGGGAATAATGTGTTTTATATTACAAATAAAAGTTCCCTAAAATAAAAAATGAAAAATAAAAATAGGGGTTGACATTGGGTGGAGAGT
>JAEIGA010002808.1_pt1 | contig 27549 bp, 20 predicted proteins | sample 9270691 | NCBI WGS metagenome assembly JAEIGA01 (sample SAMN17057246, study PRJNA624740) | gut metagenome | biome: biome; isolation source: fecal sample | host: Bos grunniens | place: China: Xizang | collected 2019 | reverse complement strand
GGTGCTTGGCACTACAAAGTATCCGGTCAAGGCTGGTAGCGCATTTGCATTGCAAGCGAGCGACCGTGCAGGATATGTCATAGACAAGATTGAAGGTGCAGAAAGCCTGGCCTGCGTCGAAAGCCATCTGAAAGTCACAGTTACCTATATGGACGAAAGTCTTGTTGGCATTTCTCCGATTGAAAGTGATAAACTTGCAGGCAAGGGCATCTATGACCTCAGCGGACGCTGTATAGACCGCATCGTTCATCCCGGTGTCTATATCATCGGTGGCCAAAAAGTTTTGGTGAAATAGTCAGATATTTCTCTTGTTATATAATGTCAACTTGCCAAATTGGTAGGTTGGCATTTTTTTTGAAATAGATATTTTTCTGCAGACTATGTCGTCTGTGCTTTTTTCGTTAAATTTGTCGCGGTGTAATATGTATGTATACTGCGCCAAGATGTGTTACAAGTCGTATAATATAAAGGTAAAACAAAATTATGAAGACTGAATTTTTGACATCCATCATTCTGGGCCTGCTGATGTGCATCGGTGTCGCATCATGTACCGAGGACATCGAACCGCTCCGAAAGGTTCTCCCCACCGACGTGCCCGATGATAAGATTTACTACAAGACCCCAGACAACACCATCATCCCCATTGAGTATGGCACCGAATTTGGCGACGCCAAGGTCGTGTCCAACACCAACTCAAGCCTGCGTGGTTATGGCATTCTCAAGTTCGACACTATCGTCTCTGTAGTGAGGGAAAAAGTTTTTGCCGACACCTATATCATATCCGTGGCTTTGCCCGGTACGATCAAGGAAATCCGAGATTCCGCGTTTGTGGGTTGCACCTACTTCGACCCCATCGTGCTGCCTAAATCACTTAAGCGCATTGGCTCGTTTGCCTTCAAGGGCTGCAAGAAGGTGGCGGAGGTTGCTATCCCTGACAGTGTGCAATATATCGGTGCATCAGCCTTTGCCGACTGTACCAACTTAGCCGAAGTATCCCTCGGCAGTGGTGTGCAGACACTTAGTGCTTATTGTTTTGCGCGCTGTGCGTTGAGCAAGTTTACCGTTCGTGCTCTCACTCCCCCAACTCTCGACCAGACCGTATTCGAGGATGCCATTCTCGAGGATGCCATACTCTACGTGCCCAAGGGCTACAAACGGGTCTACAAATCTTCTGAATGGGGACAATACTTTGACGAGATCGAAGAACTGAAGAAATAAATAGCGCAGTTCATCATTCTGCCCCAACTATGCCAATCTATCGCTGTCGGTAGGTTGGCATAGTTCTTTTTGTCCACCCTGCCTTCTTTTGGGGTGATGAAGTCGCCTACTTCAGCCCCGCCCCGTGCCCTAAGAACACCCCATTTCCGTGGAACATAAAAATGCGAAAAATTTTGACAAAGGCCATTGATGAAATAGAAATGCCAGGGCGCACAATGATTGGGCTAATGTGAAAAAGGGTAGGCTTTGTTGAAAAAAAGTCTAAGGAGATTTCAACAAGGTCTAACCTTTTTTCAAAAAAGTCTCACTTTTTTACGCCTTTTTTCTTGCCAGTCGATGGTGCATTTATTCCTATTTTGGGGAAAAAATGCTGAAAAACCTTAGTGTTTCCTCGTTTTTCATCAGGAAAACTTGAATTTTAACCCTTCGTGGTGGCGCTATTTCCGATCCAAGGTAAGCGTGGATGATTTTGAGCGCGTATTGCCCTCGTTTTTTGCGAATTTTTTTGACAAAATTTGGCTTGATGGTAATAGGTTCATCTGGTCACACAATCGGGTGCGTGGCCAAATGTGGTGGATAGAGAAAGCTCCCTTTACGCGCAACGGAGCTAATGAGAAAAAGAAGCGAGGATGAACACATATGGCTCATCCTCGCATTATATTACTATTTCAAAAAGGCTGATAGGGGATTATAGTCCAGCCAATTCGATAACTTTGTCTACGGCTGCTTCGAGTCCGTCGGCATCCTTACCACCTGCTGTCGCAAAGTGTGGTGCACCACCGCCGCCGCCCTTGATCAGACGAGCTGCTTCGCGTACCATAGCGCCGGCGTTGTAGCCGCGTGACTCGATCAGGTTCTTGCTCAACATCACTGTGAGCAATGGCTTGCCCTCGTGTGTGCTACCGATGACGCAGAGCAGGTTTTCGGGCAACATACCAGCCAATTGGAAGGCAAGGTCTTTCACAGCATCAGGCGTGGTGCTGGTGGGGATGACAGTCTTCACTACTTTCACACCGTCGATGTCCTTAGCACTTTCGATCAACTTGCCGCGCATAGCCTGGATGCGTTCTTTCACGAAATCTTCCACTTGACGCTTCAAGCCGTCGTTTTCCTCGATCGTCTTCTTGATGGCTGTGGTCAAGTCCTTGGCATTGTTGAAGAGTGCCTTCATGCCTTCGACCATATCCTCCATAGCGTAGATGCTTTCCTCTGCTGCTTCGCCGGTGATAGCTTCGATACGGCGCACACCAGCTGCTACGCTGCTTTCGCTCAGGATGCGGATCATGCCGATCTGACCTGTGCTTGCTGCGTGGCAACCACCACAGAATTCGACGCTGGTGCCAAACTGTACGACGCGCACGCGGTCGCCATATTTTTCGCCGAAGAGGGCAATAGCACCGAGCTTTTTCGCTTCTTCCATTGGCAGGTCGCGGTGATCTTGCAGTGCTATGTTTTCGCGGATGCGGCTGTTGACAAGGCGTTCCACTTGGCGCAATTCCTCGCGTGTCACCTTTTGGAAATGGCTGAAGTCGAAGCGCAGATAGTCGGGAGTGACGAGCGAACCCTTTTGCTCAACGTGTGTACCGAGGACTTCGCGCAATGCTTGGTCGAGCAGGTGTGTCGCGGTGTGGTTCGCTTCGCTACGGCGGCGAGCCTTGACGTCTACCTGTGCTTGGAAAGGTACGCTGGGATCTGCTGGCAATTGGCGTGTGAGATGGATAGGCAAATTGTTTTCGCGCTTAGTGTCGAAGATTTCTACCTTTTCACCCGCATTGGTCAATACACCGGTGTCGCCTACCTGACCACCCATTTCTGCATAGAAAGGTGTGGTGTCGAGCACCAGTTCGTAGTGTGTCTGTTTCTTTTGTTGTACGCGGCGATAGCGCAAGATGCGGCATTCGTGTTCGGTTTCATCCCAACCCACGAATTGTGTTTCGCCTTCGCCCAATACTACCCAGTCGTCAGTTTCTACGGCTGCAGCATTGCGGGCGCGTTCCTTTTGCTTTTGCATATCAGCGTTGAATTGTTCTTCGTTGACAGTCATGCCGTGTTCGGCGCAGATGAGCTGGGTCAAGTCGAAGGGGAAACCATAGGTGTCAAATAGGGTAAAAGCTTTGCTGCTGTCCACTTCTGTCTTGCCAGCAGCCTTGGTTTCGCTGATGACGCCGTCGAGCAGGTTGATACCTGTGGCGAGGGTGCGGAGGAAGGATTCCTCTTCTTCCTTCATCACACGTGAGATGAGCACCTCTTGTGCTGGGAGTTCGGGATAAGCATGTCCCATTTCGGCTACGAGGGTAGGCACGAGTTGGTAGATGAAGGCGCTGCGGCGGTCGAGGAATGTGTAGGCGTAGCGTACGGCACGGCGCAGGATGCGGCGAATCACATAACCAGCCTTGGCATTCGATGGCAATTGACCATCTGCGATAGAGAAGGCGATGGCACGCAAGTGGTCGGCGATGACGCGCATGGCGATGTCTACCTTTTCATCCTTGCCATACTCAAAACCACTCAGTTCGCCGATCTTGCGGATGATGGGTTGGAATACGTCAGTGTCGTAGTTGGAGTTTTTGCCTTGCATCACGCGCACCAAGCGTTCGAAGCCCATACCAGTGTCGATCACCTTGGCGGGCAGGGGTTCGAGCGAACCGTCAGCTTTGCGGTTGTATTGCATGAACACGAGGTTCCATATTTCGATCACTTCGGGATTGTCCTTGTTCACTAATTCAGCACCGGGCACTTTTGCCTTCTCTTCTTCAGAGCGGCCGTCGATGTGGATTTCCGAGCAGGGACCGCAGGGGCCTGTGTCGCCCATTTCCCAGAAGTTGTCCTTCTTGTTGCCGTTGATGATATGGTCGGCGGGGAAGAAGGCTTCCCAGTATTTTGCTGCTTCGTCGTCGCGTTCGAGCCCTTCTTCCTTAGAACCCTCGAATACGGTGACGTAAAGGTTCTTGGGGTCAATCTTGAGTACATCTACCAAGTAGCGGTAAGCCCATTCGATAGACTCCTTTTTGAAGTAGTCGCCGAAACTCCAGTTGCCCAACATCTCGAACATTGTGTGGTGGTAGGTGTCGTGACCCACTTCTTCTAGGTCGTTGTGCTTGCCCGATACGCGCAGACACTTTTGCGAGTCGCACTGGCGGCGGCTTTTGGGTTCGGTGTTGCCGAGGATGATGTCCTTGAATTGGTTCATACCAGCGTTGGTAAACATCAACGTGGGGTCGTCCTTGACAACCATCGGAGCCGAGGGCACAACGAGGTGGCCTTGCTCTTCGAAGAACTTCTTGAATGATTCTCTGATTTCGTTTGCTGTCATCATAGTGATGTATCTTTTTTATTGTATTTTTTGCTAATATAATTTTTCGCGCACAAATTTAATAAAAAGAATTGAGGTACACGGAGTTTAGAGGGCGAAATGTTGAGAGAGAGGGACTATCTGAGTGCTCTGAGTCCTCAGAGTATTCAGAGTGCTCAGATCTCTCGCTCAACAAAAAAAGACCCCCGCGGTGTGCGAGAGTCTTTCTGAAGAGATATATCTATCGGTGATTTACTTCACCAATGAGAGACGGAGCTTGTAGCTCATCGGTTTGTTTGGTACGCGATAGATGGGCAATGTGTCTACGTCGTAACCACAAGAGGCATTGCCCACACCACGATGCCATGCGTCGAGGTGGAGCACTACGTATGGACGTGCCTGCATTTCCCAGAAGTGCTGTGCGTTCATCATATCTGCGTCGGTGTAGGGGAGGGCAGAGAATGATACGTTGCCTTCGGTCTCGATCTTGAGGCCTGTGCCCTTGTCGTCTGTCAGTGTCAATTCGCGCAAACCTTCACGGCCACCAGTGGATTGGGGTTTTACGTAGCGTTCGGGCATTTCGCTGACAGTGCTTGAGTAGCGACCAACGAGTGCGCCGTCTTTTCTATCTACGTAGTTTTCCCATGGACCATGTGCATAGTAGTCGACATTTTGGAAAGCTTTGTTGATGCCGCATACGAGCCCTGCACGACGGAGATTATCACCCTTAGGCAAGAACTGTGCATCCACATCAACGATACCTTGAGGATAGAGTGTGTAGACGATCTTGGTGTCGCAGATAGAACCCTTGCGCTCTGTGGTGACGATCACTTTGCCGTCCTTGTTGTCCACCTTGATTGTGCCCTTGTCTTCCAAACCGTTGCTGGTGTTTTGGAAGCGGTCGTTTTCGATATAGCGGTGGTTGTCGTAAATGAAGCCTTCACCCTCGGCAATAATGTCCTTGCCCTTGATATTGAGCGCTGTCATACGGCCAGTGGTGTTGTCGAACGCAATGGTCATGTTGTTGTTGAACAGGCGAGTTTCGTGGAGCGCCATCGTTTGACCCCATTCGCCAGCCTTTTTACTTTCTGCTTGAAGTGTAGGCAATTTGCTACGTTCTGCCAGAGTGAACTGTGCATGAGCAATGCTGTGACCCTTTTCGCAGAACTCTTGTGCATTCTTGTAAACAGCCTTGAGGTTGAGGTGCACTTCTGTGCCAGTTGTCTTAGCCTTAGCCAAAGCTGCCTTAGAGAGTTTCACCGTCATAGTGACATCTTTGCCAGGTTCTGTAGCGGGCAATGATACCTTCTTAGTGCTCACTACGCGACCATCCTTCAATACCTCTGTGACCAATTCGAATTGGTCGAGCGAGATGAAGTCGTAGTGATTTTCGATGCGAACTTGAGCTGTATTTTCCTTTTCATTCACACCCACCAAGTGGAATTTCACGAATTGATGAGCCGCCTTGACTTCCATCAGTTTGGCGCCTTCGTGACGTGTTGCGGGAATCACACCATTTGAGCAGAAGTTGCCTTGGTGAGGACCTGGATAGTCGTAGCCAGTGTGCAGACGATAGACGCCCTGCTTGATTTCCTGTGGATCGTAGATAGCTTGGTCTACCCAGTCCCAGATGCATCCACCAATGCAAGAATTGGAAGCTTCCATGACGTTCCAATATTCGGTCAAGTTGCCAATAGCATTACCCATCGAGTGCGCATATTCGCACAGGAACATGGGTTTGTCGAGGTCCGAAGTATTCTTGTTCATCCAAGCCATGCCGGGATACATCTTTGAGTAGAAGTCTGAGAAGCGTCCACCGCCGTAGTCGCCATTCGAGCGTGTGCCTTCGTAGTGTACGGGGCGATTGTCGAGCTTCTTGGCAGCTTCGTAGCAATAGCGGAAGTTTTCGCCATTGCCCGCCTCGTTGCCCAAACTCCACATCACGACGCAAGCGCGGTTGCGGTCGCGCAACACCATGCGGTCGATGCGGTCTACGAACGAGGGAATCCATGATGGACGGTCCGAGATGCTTTGGTTGGCATGGTCTTCAAGGTCTGCTTCGTCGCATACATACAATCCATAGTGATCAAACATTGCATACATCTTCGCCGCATTGGGGTAGTGCGATGTACGTACGGTGTTGATGTTGTTTTGTTTCATCAGCATGATATCGCGCAGCATGCTTTCGTTTGTTACAGCACGGCCGTGCAGAGGATCAGTGTCGTGGCGGTTGACACCCTTGAAGAGTACTTTCTCACCATTGATATATACCAATGAATTTTCGATCTTGATATCGCGGAAACCGATCTTGTCCGAGAAGGCCATTTCCTCGTTACCTTGTGCATCCTTCTGTACGATGTGTAGGGTGTAGAGGTTGGGGGTCTCTGCGCTCCAGAGTTGTACATTCTTGAGGTCGAATGCCAATCCAGCTTCAGTCTTTGCTGTATTGAATATGCTGATGTTCTTCAATTCATCTTGGGCGATGAGTTTGCCGGCTGGATCGTAGAGTTTCACTACGACATTCTTCATAGAAGCATCGGCCTTGATACCCTTTTCGAAGAAGAGTTTCACATTCATACGTGCATTCTTGTAGTCGTCCGAGAGGGTCGTGGTGACATAGTGGTCGCGCACGCTGACGTTGGGCACGTTGTAGAGGTAGACGTCGCGGAAGATACCACTCATGCGGAACATGTCTTGGCATTCCAAATAACTACCATCTGACCAGCGGAACACTTGTACGGCTAAGGTGTTTTCGCCTTTCTTCAAATACTTGGTCAGGTCAAATTCTGCCACGTTGTTGGCACCCTGAGTGTACCCCACATATTCGCCATTGAGCCATACGAAGGCTGCCGAGTAGATACCGCCGAAGTGGATGATGGTGCGTTGACCGTGCCAGTTTTCAGGTACAGTGAAAGTACGCACGTACGAACCCACGGGGTTGATGCCGTAGTTCTTGCCGCCGTCATTGAAGCCAGGGCGTGCCTTGATATAGGGAGGCGTGTTTGAGTGAGGATATTCTACGTTACAGTAGATGGGTTTGTCGTAACCATGCATTTCCCAGTTGGAAGGCACTGGCAAATTGTCCCAACCGCTCACGTCGTAGCCTGCTTTGTAGAAGTCCAAAGGACGCTGTGATGGTTCGCTCACCAGGTTGAACTTCCATGTACCATTCAGGCTTTGGAACTTGCTATTCACGGGTACTGTCCATGGGGTCTTATAATAAGCCTTGTCCTTCAGCATCTCAGCCTCGTTGCCGTAGGGCATGTAGGTTGCTACGCCGGGCAATTTGTTTTCGGCAAACATGGTTTCATCCTCCCAATAGGGCGCTTCGATTTTGGGCTTTTCCACAGATTTGAAGGTCAACCATGCCGACTTGTCCGCAGGGTTATAATCCACCGCCTTCATTTGTCCGCCACGCAGAGCGTACATCTTGCCCTGTCTACGATCCAGCTTCGAGGCCGAGCGCAGGATATATGTGCCCAACTCACCCTCTACGGGTTCGAGGTTGAAGCGCGCATTGTTCCATTGACCTGGGTTCGATGCCCATTGCAAGAGGTAGTCGATAGAAGCGTTGTCGCCACCATCGTCGAAGTTTTGAGCATAAAAAGCACCCTCGATTGCAAAAGTCTTCATGTCAATAGTCTTCACGCTCCAGTATTGACCACGATTTTCCTTGTCCACCTTTTCGCTATAAATGCGCGCATTGTTTTCGCCCGAATCCTTGTTGCCGAGCACTTGGCCAGGAGTAGATACGGGGTAGATGTAGTAAGTCAAATCATTGTCAAAACCAGCCAGAGCCGAAGCGCTGAATGCAAATTGCGCATTCTTGTTGCCCTTCGCTTGCGACTTGAGGATGAGTTCCAGGCCGCCCTTCTTGTTCAAACAAAGTGCGTAAGTGGGGTTGTTGGTAGGCACGAGCATACCATCTTCCATTTTCCACAATTGTGCTTCGTCCGACCCATTGTTTTCGCCAGTTTCCACGCGAGTGCCTTCGCAACGGATCGCCTGATTGGTCACAGGGTTGATGATGCGCCAACTGCCTGAAAGTTCGGTCAACTTCCAATAGAGTGCGGTGTTGTCCTTGTCAAACTTCATCAACTCTACGGACTTGTCACTCATGCCAGCTACCATCTTTGTGGGCTGGCTTGCAGGGTGGAGATGATAGAGCGCCCCACGCTGAAAGTTACCTTGTGCCATAGCCACACTGCAGGTGAGCATCAATGCTGCCGCAAGGACCATCGCTCGTAACTTAGAGAATAGATGATTCATAGATTTTATGGTTTGGGTTAATATTATTTTTCTTTTGTGTAAATTTCAGAGTTTTCAGAGATCTTCAAGATCAAAATACTCTACCTTTGCAAAGGTACAACTTTCCCGCCACATTCTCGCTTTTTTTACGAGAAAACTTTCTCGCTGAGTCCGCTTTGGCGGGATAGCTGATACATCACCCAAAAACTTTCCTAAGGTTTGTTGAAAAAAAGTCTTAGGAAATTTAAAAAAGGTCTTGGTTTTTTAAAAAAAGATTAGACCTTTTTTCTATGCCTTCTGTGGTGCAAAAAAAGAGGAATACTTGCGGTGCAAATATCCCTCGGTATGAGTAGATTATCACTTATAGTGCGTGGTGAAGTCTTTCGATGAAATCGTCAGCCTCTGCCATCGTCAGCGTGAGCGGTGGTAGGAGGCGCAGGATGTTGGTCGAAGCGGCGCCAGTGAACGTGTGTTGCTCCTTGACCAAACGGGTGCGCATTTCCTTGATTGGGGTGTCAAATTCTACGCCTATCATCAGTCCGCGTCCACGTACCTCGGTGGCCCCCTTGATGCCTTGCAGTCGGCTGAGCAAGTATTCGCCCACCTTTGCAGCGTTGTCTACCAACCCCTCGCTCTCGATTACTTCCAGCACAGCCAAAGCCGCTGCACAAGCCAAGTGGTTGCCGCCAAAGGTGGTGCCCAACTGTCCGTGCCAGGGTTTGATGTGTGGCGCTATCAGCACGCCACCGATAGGGAAACCGTTGCCCATGCCCTTGGCCATAGTAATAAGATCGGGTTGCACACCGAGGGCTTGGTGGGCAAAGAAGTGTCCGCTGCGACCATAGCCGCATTGTATCTCGTCGCAGATGAGCAGTGCACCGTGGGTGCGACATAATGCCTGCAAACCTTGCATAAATTCGGCCGATGCCAAACGGATGCCGCCGACGCCCTGGATGCATTCCACGATGACGGCAGCCACGTCGCCTTTGGCTAACTCTGCTTCGTAGACGCCGAGGTCGTTCAGGGGCAGAAAGGTGACATTGCCATTCTGATTGACCGGCGCATTGATGCGCGCATTGTCAGTCGCTTCTACGGCCAAAGATGTGCGACCATGAAAAGCCTTTTGCGCTGCCAGAATGCGACGGCGACCCGTGTGAAATGATGCCAGTTTGAGCGCATTCTCGTTGGCTTCTGCACCTGAATTGACGAGGAAAAGAGCGTAGTCGTTGCAACCGCTGACCTGACCCAAACGTACTGCCAATTCGCGCTGCAGGGGATTGCCCACCGAGTTGGAATAAAAGCCCAATGTCTGGGCCTGCTGGCACAAGGCTTCGGTGTATGTGGGGTGGCAGTGACCAATGCTGATCACAGCGTGACCTCCGTAGAGATCTAAGTATTCTTGTCCCTGGGCATCCCATACGTGGCAGCCCTTGCCGCGCACGATGTCGATATCGAATAGGGGGTAGACGTCGTATAAGTGCATAGTTTTCTTGAACGATTTATATATTATCTTTATATCGGAGTACTCGGAAACCTCAGAGTAATCAGAGTTTTCCCATAAAGGTGTTCTCTTAAAAAGCGAGGCTTTTCAGTTGCAATCCGCAATTTTCTTCCAACCCAAACATCAGGTTCATATTTTGTACAGCTTGACCAGAAGCACCTTTCAGCAGATTGTCGATGCAACTAGTCACGAGGATTTTGTCGCCATGCACATCTACGTGCACCAAGCACTTGTTTGTGCCCACGACTTGCTTCATGTCTATGGGGCGATCAACGTAGTGCGTGAACACGGCGTCGGCATAGAATTCTTTGTAGAGACCGACAACATGGTGAGCATCGACCTCGGCGCGCACCACGGCGGTGCAGAAGATGCCGCGAGGGAAGTCGCCACGGTAGGGAATGAAGTCGATGGCGCCGTCGAAGGAGGGTTGCAATTTGTGGAGGCTTTGCAGAATTTCTGGTACGTGTTGATGCTCGAATGCCTTGTATATACTCATATTGCCACTGCGCCATGAGAAGTGGGTCGTGGCTGATGGTTTCACGCCCGCACCTGTCGAGCCCGTAATGGCATTGACCATCACGTCGCCGTCGAGCAATCCTGCCGCGGCCAGGGGAAGCAGCGCCAACTGGATACATGTGGCAAAGCAACCGGGGTTGGCGATATGCTGAGCGCCCTGCAATTGCAAGGCATTGAGTTCGGGCAGACCATAGACGTAGTCGTGTTCGTCGTTGGCCAAACGGAAATCTTGCGCCAAGTCGATGATGCGCACGTCGGCAGGGATATAGTGCTCGGCCAAGAACTGTGTGCTCTTGCCATGACCGAAGCAGAAGAAGACGACATCGACTTCTTCAAACGGCAATTGGTCGGTGAAGTGCAAGTCCGTTTCGCCGTACAAACCAGCGTGCACATCGGTCACCGCATTACCTGCATTACTCTCGCTATGGGCAAAGACTATTTCGGCAGCAGGGTGGTTGAGCAAAAGGCGGATTAATTCGCCAGCAGTATAACCAGCTGCACCGACAATACCAACTTTTATCAAATCGTTCATCTGAATGGTTTTTGAGGAATGATAGCATAAAGAATTAAGTAGATCAGAAGACCTGGGAAGCCTGTGGAGCAAAGGCTGAGCAAGGCATAGATTACTCTGACTAATGTTGAATCTAAACCTAAATATTCGGCGATACCACCGCACACGCCGCATAGTTGTTTGTCGGTGGATAGGTATAATTTCTTTTGTGTCATTTCTCTATTATAAATGAAGTATTAGTACGCGCCTGAAGCAATTAAATTTTCTCATCTTCATGGTTGGCATAATATACGCGCAAGGGGGTTGAGAGTACTTTGATGAAACCTTTTGCATCGTCGGCGGTCCATCCCTTTTGCGTTTCGCCGTATTCGCCAAACTTTGTCTTGACCAAATCGTCTTTGCTATCCACACCTACGGTCGAGAAACCGAGGGGACGCAATTCCAAGATGACTGTGCCGTTGACATTCTGCTGCGAACTTTCCAACATGGCTTCGATATCGCGCATCACGGGTTCCAGATATTGGCTCTCGTGCAGGAACATGCCGTACCAGTTGGCTACTTGATCCTTCCAGTATTGTTGCCACTTCGACAACGTATATTTTTCCAAGAAACGGTGAGCGCCGATGATCAGGGCAGGAGCTGCTGCCTCGAAACCTACGCGTCCCTTGATGCCGATGATAGTGTCGCCCACGTGCATGTCGCGACCGATGCCGTATGCCGCACCGATTTCTTCCACTCGGTTGATCGCAGCGATGGGATCGTCGTAGCGCTGGCCATTGATGGCTTTGAGTTGTCCCTTTTCAAAGGTCAGGTGGAGTTGCTCGCTACCCGTCTTTTCCACTTGTTTCAGGTAAGCGCTCTCGGGTAAGCCCTGGCGTGAATCCAATATTTCGCCGCCGCAAATACTCGTACCCCAAATGCCCACGTTGTAACTGTATTTCAATTTTGTGAAGTCGGCGTGAAAACCATTTGCATTGAGATAGTCCACTTCCTCTTGGCGCGACAGATTGCTATCACGTGTCAGGGTGATGATCTCCATCTCGGGGCACATCACAAGGAATGTCATATCAAAACGCACTTGATCATTGCCTGCACCCGTTGAACCGTGAGCAATGGCGTGTGCACCGATTTCCTTGGCATAACGCGCAATCGCCATACCTTGGAAGATGCGTTCCGAAGACACTGATATGGGGTAAACATTATTACGGAGCACATTGCCATAGATCATATAGCGCAGGCTTTTGTCGTAGTATTCCTGTGTTACATCCAGGGTTACATAAGCCTTGGCGCCGAGTTTGTAGGCATTTTCTTCGTTGGCTTTCAATTGTGCTTCGCTGAATCCGCCCGTATTGGCACATGCTGCATAGACTTCGTAGCCCTTTTCCTTGGCCAGGTACATTACGGTATATGAGGTGTCGAGTCCGCCACTGAAGGCTACGACTACTTTTTTCTTTTCCATATATTTATTTAAGTAATTGGGGGTATTGTTGAAATGATTTTAATCGGAGTACTCGGATTACTCGGAGTGCTCAGAATAATCGGAAAGTGAGAAAGGTTATTCCAAACCCTCTGCCTTTTTCACAAAGTCCACGACGTCTTGTGGCACTTCTACTGGCAATGGGTCGCCGGGATGACGCTCGGGGTCGTAGAGCATGCCTGTGCAGACGCAGTATTTTCTCTCCGTGCGAGCCAATACGTCGCAGTTGATGCAACAGGGTTCGTCGGGCGTGCCACAGCCTTTCCAGTATTCGTCGTCCTGTGTCAGTTCGGAGAAGGGTACGGGCACATAGCCCAGCGAAGTATTGATGCGCATCACGGCACCGCTGCTGGTCAAGCCGAAGATTTTTGCCTTAGGCCAACGTACGCGGCTCAACGAAAAGGCCAAGCGCTTGATGCGAGTAGCCAGATGATGGCCTCTGAACTTTGGTACGACGATCAAACCCGAGTTGGCCACGTATTGCTTGTTCTCCCAACTCTCGATGTAGCAAAATCCAGCGAACTCCTCGCCATAGAGTGCGATGACTGCTTTGCGCTCCTTCATCTTGGTGGCCAGATATTCGTGGGTACGAGATGCGATACCCGAACCGCGCACTTTTGCTGCGTCGGTGATAGTTTGCAGAATGGTGTCTACGTATTTTTCGTGTGAGGCATCGGCCACTACTACGCTGATGCCGTCATTATATTCGTTGGTGTTCATAATTACTCTTTATATATATGGTATATCTAGTGGTAAAACGTTTCCTTCCGGTAAGTTCTCAGTATTTCTTATAATGCCACGCTCTTGATAGCAGGAATAGCCTTTGCCAAATCATCAATGGCAGTTTGTCTCTCTACATCTTCGTGCAGTATCACCATGATCGTATCGTCGCCAGCAATAGTGCCTGCTACAGCATCCAATTTTGCTGTATCTATGTCGCTGGCAATAACTGCCGCATAGCCGGGGCGAGTGTGTATCACTGCTATATTCTTGGAAAAGGTGAGAGAAATAAATCCTGTGTTTCGTAGAAATTCAGGTGCTGTGAACGAAGTGATGGCTCGTTTGTACAAGGGGTGCTCGGGCAGAATATATTTGTATCCATCTGCACTAGCTGCTTTGGTCGCTTTCAACGATCGAAGATCGCGGGATAGGGTGGATTGATTGACTTGAATCCCCATCTTCAAGAGTTCCTGCAGCAGACTTTCCTGCGAATTCGACTCCTGTCTGCTGAGCACCAGCCTCAGGGCTTCCAGTCGTTTGGTCCTGGTATCAATTGGCATGTCTTAGTTTTTTTGTTTTTGTATGGTTAAAAAATAGAATGCAAATGTAGTGTTTTTTTGCAAGGTTTTGGCATATATGCAGAATTATTTTGCAAAATTATGCATTTTATGCAGAAATTATTGCATATATGTCATATTTTAGTGCTGTGGTTAAATAAAAAAAGTGGATCCATAGTCATCGTACTATGAGTCCACTTTATGAGATAAAATGTGTCTAGGATAAATCGTGACTTAATCTACCCCGGACGTGTTGATGTGTTCTTATTTCTTTGGTGTACGTTCGAGTGTTGCTAATACGAAACGCCAGTATTTTTCTACACTTGGGATGAAGCAACGTTCATCTGGTGTATGAGGGCTACGCAAAGTTGGACCGAAGCTCACCATGTCCATGCCTGGAGTCTTAGCGCCGATGATACCACATTCCAAACCAGCGTGAATCACTTGTACACTGCATGCTGTGCCAAAGAGGTCACTGTAGACTTGCTTCATCAATTCTACGATTTCGCTTTGAGGGTTGGGTTGCCAAGCAGGGTAGTCGCCGTCGAGTTCCACCCTCATGCCTGCCATAGCAAAAGCACTTTCGAGTGTCTCAGCAAGGGCTTCGCGCATTGAGTCGCGTGATGAGCGGATCAAGATCTTGAAGAAACATTCACCGCCGCCGATTTCTACGATTGCAAGGTTGGATGATGTTTCTACGATAGCAGGTACTTCAGGGATGAAGCGGAATACGCCGTTGTGGCAAGCGCAGAGTGCGTTGACCAAGTTGTCCTGTACTTCTTCGGGCACTTGCCAGGCGGGCAAAGCCACGTCTGCTACTTCCAGGGTCAAAGTCTTTTCAACATAACCATATTCGCCAGTGAAAGTTTCGCGCCATTCGTCTACGACTTCCTTCAATGCCGCAACATTTTCTTTTGGCAAAGTGAGCACTACCTCTGCTTCGCGAGGAATAGCATTGCGCATATTGCCGCCCTTCCATGATGCCAGACGTGCTTCGAAGTTGGCGATAGCGTCCTGTACCAAACGTGCCATCAATTTGTTGGCATTAGCACGACCTTCGTTGATTTCAAGACCAGAGTGTCCGCCGTACAGACCGCCCAACTTCACACAAACTGCGCTGTCTTCTTGATCTGTTTCCACTTCCTTGTATGAAAGTGTCGCAGTCATGTTCACACCACCAGCCGATCCAATGATAAATTCGCCTTCAGTCTCGTTGTCGAGGTTCAAGAGGATTTCGCCTTTCAACGACCCCGGTTCCATATCGTTCACACCGCCCATTGTGCTTTCTTCGTCGGCGGTGATGAAACCCTCCAGCGGACCATGCTTCAACGTGTTGTCCTCCATGATCGCCATGATAGTAGCCACAGCCATACCATCGTCGGCGCCGAGTGTTGTACCCTTAGCCTTGACCCATTCGCCGTCGATATAGGTTTGGATGGGGTCGTTTTCGAAGTCGTGTGTAGAATCTGCTGCCTTTTGTGGCACCATATCCATGTGGCCTTGCAGAGTTACTACCTTGCAATCCTCCATACCTGGCGTTGCAGCCTTATACATCAGGATATTTCCAGCAGCATCTTGGTGCGCTTCAACACCTTTTTCTGCAGCCCAGTCGAGCAGGAACTTTTGTATCTTTTCGAGGTGTCCCGAGGGGCGAGGCACTTGTGTCAGCAAGTAGAAGTTTTTCCAAATCGCTTCGGGTTGTAAGTTTTTGATTTCACTCATGTCTTTAGGATTTAGGGTTTATTTGTATTATACTTATTTCAATTGGATTCATCGTTAGACAAAGTTTCTGTCTTCTTCGCAGTAGGGCGCGGGAATTTACTTTGCATATTAAAGTCCGCCCAACCATATACACCCAGCAGGATAACCTCTGCCGTCTGTATCGTGTGTACGGCCAGGGCAAAGAGGATAGCATCTTGTTCAGCCACGCCATAGATCACCAGCATCGTCTTTACCGCAAAGTGCCAGGGACCGGCACCATTGGGTGTAGGTACGAGTACCGCAAACGAACCGACGCAGAATATCAGAAAGGCTGCGATGGGGTCGATGTGTGATGTGAAGTCGAAACAGAAGAAGGCAATGTAGAAATGCAGGTAGTAGCAAATCCAAATGGCAAAGGAGTAGAAAATATAGAGTGGCGCCCTGTTGATATATCTCAACGAAGTGATGCCCGCCCATACATTACGCATAATATCCTTGCCCTTGCTGAAAATCTTGAAGCGGGCTATCAACCACAATACCAAGATGACGATGGCAATGGCGCAAAGGATAGTCACCAAATAGCCTGTGCCAGTGAAACGATGAACAATGCTGTCGATATCCGTGCCCGATTCGGTCAAAAAGTTCAAGAGCACGGGCGCCTGATTGATAAAGACGATGACCGTCAGCAAGACGATGACCAAAGAGTCCACCATGCGCTCGCTCACCACCGTGCCCAGGGATTTGGTAAACGACGTGCCGTCGCCCTTCTTCAAAGTGCCGCAGCGTGTCACCTCACCGATGCGGGGTACGACAAGGCTTGAAGCGTACGACAGGAATATCGAATTGATACAGGTGCGACGTCTGGGGTGCTCGTCGAGTGGTGCCAATGCGATTTGCCAGCGCAATGCGCGGATGATGCTGGGCAGAATGCCAAAAAGCAAGGACAAAGCCATCCATCCCCAGTGCATCTGGTGAAAGACAGCATCTGCAAAGTGATTCCAATCAGTATCACGGTACATCCACCACAAGATGCCTATGCCAAAGGCAAATGGGAGGAAAATCTTGAGTATGTTTTTGAGAATTTGTGGCAACGTTTTCGTTCTATATAATATTATATGTGTAACTTTGAATGCTCAAATCATATAGCACATCTCCAAGTGTGCTCGATTTTAGACTTGGCAAAGATACAAATAAGCGAGCGAAATAATATCAAGTTTACTTGAATATTTTTCACAGCGAGCGAAAGTATCCTCGAGTCCTACCTCAGAGATACAAATAAGCGAGCGAAAGTACATCTCATTAATAGAAAAGAAAACAAAACAACGATATGAAACTAGTACGCCCTAAAAAATTTCTTGGTCAGCACTTTTTGAAGGACCTCTCTATAGCCAGCGCCATCGCAGATACGGTGGATGCTTGTCCCGACCTGCCCGTGTTGGAAGTAGGTCCAGGTATGGGTGTGATGACCCAGTTTTTGGTAAAGAAGGATCGCCCCGTCAAAGTCGTAGAAATAGACTTTGAAAGTGTAGCCTACTTGCGTGAAAATTTTCCTACGCTCGAAGATAATATCATAGAGGACGATTTCCTCAAGATGCACTTGGATCGCACCTTCGACGGCGGACAGTTTGTCTTGACAGGTAACTATCCCTACAACATCAGCAGTCAGATATTCTTCAAGATGCTGGACAATCGCGAATTGATCCCCTGTTGTACGGGTATGATTCAAAAGGAGGTTGCAGAACGTCTGGCCGCCTCGCCAGGTAGCAAAGCTTATGGCATCCTGAGTGTATTGGTACAGTTGTGGTACGACGTAGACTACCTCTTCACCGTCGCCCCCGGCGTCTTCAATCCACCGCCCAAGGTGCAGAGTGCAGTGATCCGTATGACACGCAACGACCGCCAAGCATGTGGGGCAGACGAGCGCTTGCTCAAACGTGTGGTCAAGGGCACATTCAATCAGCGCCGCAAGATGTTGCGTGTGTCGCTGCGTCCCCTGTTTGCCCAGTTGGATAGCGAGCGCGGTGTGACCAAGTCGCATGCCGACTTCCTGGCTCAACCGTTACTCACCAAGCGCCCTGAGCAACTCAGTGTCGAGGAGTTCATAGACCTGACCAACGCTATCGAAGCGGAAATGGCATAACAGCCTTTTGTAGATATAAAAAAAGTGGGATGAATCGTCTCTATGTTGGCGAATTCGTCCCACTTTTCGTATGTCAATTTTATGATCTAAGGCCTTCTGGAAATAAACCAAGACCTTTTTGAAATAAACCAAGACCTTTTTCAAAAAAGATTAGACCTTTTTGAAAAAAGATTAGACTTTTTTTTGAGACAAACTTTTAACCAATCCCTTGTGGGCGTTCTGTCTCTGTGAAAGAACAGATCTCGTACCCCGTTGGCTGCCTATGGCGTGCGTGCCCCATTGGTGTATCCCAGTTCGTAGCCCTCGGCATAATGTGTGCTATAGGTGTGGCGTTGAGTGGCGAGGTCATAATCGCTGCTGTCGTTGAAATGCTGACGGGCATTTTGGCGGGCAGTGCCGTCGTAATAACCATCCCAATAGCCATCCTCGGTGCCTGATTTTGATGGTGTCCTTTGGTCGATCATTTCGCGGGATGTCGGTGTGTGATAGGTCGTATCTGCTATGGCAGATGCTGCCATAGCTCGGTGTTCGATAGAGGTGGAAGTATCTGGCGTCGCCATCCGTCCACTGGTTGATGCACCATCTGCCGACTGGGTCGAGGTGGGCATAGATGGCAATGCAGGCCGCCCTGCTTTGAGTAGTAGTAATACTGCTATCAGGGGCAGACAAATCAGCGTGACGCTGCCAATGCGCATCCATCGTGCACGGCGCTCGGATTTGGCGGCGTTTGTGGTGCTTTTGGTATTTTTAGGCATAGGGTAATGGTGTGTATAAGTGTGTAAAAACTTTGCGGAAGCAGAGGAAGTCAACCCCTCTCACGCAATTTGTTTCCGACATCAATGCGGAGGAATATGAATAGTAGCAACGTGAAGCCCCAGAGCGAAGAGCCGCCATAACTAAAGAATGGCAAGGGGATACCGATGACAGGCATCAACCCCATGACCATACCGACATTGACCAGTACGTGGAAGAAGAATATGCTCAGCACGCAGTAGCCATAGACGCGCCCAAAGGTGGTCGATTGACGCTCGGATAGGTAGATGAGCCGCCATATTAATCCTAAGAATAGTAGTAGGACAATGGTGCCACCGACGAACCCCTCCTCTTCACCAACGGTGCAGAAAATGAAGTCTGTGTCTTGCTCGGGTACATATTTCAACTTGGTCTGTGTACCTTCCAAAAAGCCCTTGCCTGTCAACCCACCACTGCCGATAGCGATGAGGCTTTGGTTGACATTATAGCCCGCTCCACTATTGTTTTCTTCTACCCCCAGGAGTACACGGATACGTGTCTGTTGGTGAGACTGCAAGACTTTGTTGAGTGCATAGTCGGTGCTATAGAGGAAAAGCGTAGAGCCCAATGTGAAGATGGCGATATACAGGTAGCGTAGGATGCGTGTATCAAGGGCGTGCCACAAAAGGTAAGCCACGATGAATACACACCAACCGAGAAGCACCCAAGAGATGTCGAAAGGGACTACGAAGTTGGAAAAGAGTAATGCCAGGCCCGTGATGCCTGCTCCCCATAGGAACAAACGCAAAGCATGACCTGTGCGTGGCAGATAGACACGGAGCATGCCCAGTGTAAATAGCCAAATGGACAACAATGCGAGAGACTCACCCACCGAAGTGAGTGTGCCAGGCATAATATCTGTGCCAAATCGGATGCTGATGACGAAATAAAAGATCATGGCCACTGCCGTGAACAGGAAACAGCCAGGCATGCCCTCGCGGTAGAGCATCAGAGAGAATGCAAAAAACACAAGTGCCGATCCCGTTTCCTTCTGCATGACGATGAGTACTAATGGTAGCAAGATGAGACCAATGGCACGGATGAGATCGCGGCGCCTAGTCATGTCGAAACCATAGGTGCTACAGAGTTTGGCTAATGCTAATGCCGTAGCACATTTGGCAAATTCAGCAGGTTGGAGGTTGATAGCACCGAAACTGATCCACGAGCGTGACCCCTTGATGTCCTTAGCAATAAACGGCGTGACAAAGAGTAGCAAAATAAAAGCCCAATAGAGCACCTTGGCAATGATCTCGAAATAGCGATCGTCAAGCAGCAGAAGGAATAGGGCTAAAAAAGATGCGCAGGCGATCCACACAAGTTGTTTGCCCGTGCGTGTGCCCCAACTCAGTAGTTCGGTCTGCCCCATCTCATAGCTTGCTCCACAGATGCTAATCCATCCAAAGGTGAGCAAGCAGATATAGAGGAGGATGATGACCCAATCTGCTCGAAAAAGTGGATTTTTGCCTAAACTATTTGTCATATAATGGATAACTGATCTTACGTGCTTGTAGTGAATTAGCTCTGGCTTGGCTGCCGCTTGAGAGTTCGCCGTTCAAATATTGTTCGATAATTAGTGCCCCAATAGGTACTGCAAATGTGGCTCCAAATCCCCCATTCTCAATATATACAGCAACTGCGATGCGAGGGTCGTCTTTTGGGGCAAACCCCATAAATGCAGAGTGGTCTTGACCACGGTTTTGTGCAGTACCCGTTTTGCCACAGACATCAAGCCCTGGAATGTTGGCGCCCTTACATGTACCCCCGGTCACAGCGCTACGCATACCATCGACAGCATAGGTGAACCATTTCTCGTCGATCATGGGGCGGCGTGGCTTGGTGTAGAGCGTGTCGAGTGCGCCTCCTTGGATTTTCTTGACCACATGTGGAGTGTAGAAGTATCCACGATTGGCCACCATCGCACCAAGGTTGGCAATCTGGAGTGGTGTTGAGGTGACTTCGCCCTGTCCGATAGAGATGGAGATGACGGTAAGTCCATTCCATTTCTTTCCTAAATATTTGTCGTAATAGTCGGCATTGGGGATCATACCTCTTGCCTCGCTGGGCAGGTCTATGCCCAATTTGTAGCCATATCCCATGGCGACGAGGTGATCCTTCCAGCGTGTCATGCCTTCCTGCACCGTCTTATACTTTGTTCTGTCATCAAACATGCGGTAGAGGTTCCAGCAGAAGTAGGAATTGCACGATGTGGCAATAGCAGGTACCAGGGCAATTGGAGCAGCGTGACCGTGGCAACCGACATGAAGTCCCTTGTAATTGAACCCTCGACTACAAGGAAATCTCATCTCAGGGGTGATGATGCCTTCTTGCAATCCAATGAGTGTCTGTGTGATTTTGAAGGTAGAGCCAGGAGGGTAGGTGCCCATTACTGCACGATTGAGCATTGGCTTTCGGGGATTTTGTTTGAGTGCTTGATGATTTTTCCCACGATCTCTTCCTACAAGCAGATTGGGGTCGTATGTAGGTGAAGAGGCCATGCATAGCACTTCGCCAGTCTTGGGTTCGATGGCAACTATAGAACCGACTTTCCCCTCGAGTAAGCGTTCGGCAAGTGCTTGCAACTTCATATCGATGGTCAACGTAATGTCGCTGCCAGGCACTGCCTGCTTGTCGTGTTTCCCCTCTTCAAATCTGCCTTTGATTCTGCCACGCACATCTCGTAGTAGAACCTTCATGCCCTTTTGGCCGCGCAATTGCTTCTCGTACGAGCGCTCAATCCCCAGTTTGCCGATGATGTCACCATTCTTATAGTATTCGTCGTTGGCTATTTCTTTCTCATTCACTTCGCCTACGTCGCCCAATATGTGTGCGGCATGAGGCGTGGCATATCTTCTTGAAGAGCGTTTTTCAAATGAGAACCCTTTGAATCGTGACAACTTCTCGCGTATCACCGAGAACTCTTCAGCAGGAATCTGTGCCATGAATATTTGTGGCGTATATCTGGAGTAATTGCGCTTGGCTTTTATCTCTGCCATCTTTTCCACATAAACTTCAGGTGTGATGCCTATGATTTCGCAAAACTCCGCAGTGTCGACACCCACTTGCTCTTGCATCACGACCATGATGTTGTATGAAGGCTCATTGTATACTAATAGTTCGCCATTGCGATCGAGCACCTGTCCACGAGAGGGATAGATGATCTCTTTGTATAAGGCATTAGATTCGGCAGATATTTTGTACTTGTCGCTCATCACTTGCAAGGAAAATAAGCGTGCAATATAGATGATGATGATAAGTGCAACAATGCCTCCGATGACAAACCTTCTGTTTGAGAATTGCTTTGAACTACCCATAAAATGTATTGTTGGTCCTAGTGGTTTATCTTCTTTTTATGTCATGAAGAGGTCTTTGAACGGCGTGGATGCAGATGTTCAAAGACAAATATAAGGCCAAAGGTCAATGCCGTGCTACACATAATCTTCAGAAGGAGTACATGTAAATTGAAAAATGTAAATGTTTCGATACAAAAGAAGATGATGCAGTGCAATAGCGTGATAAAAAAAGCATAAAGATAGAAAGACTTTGCGCCCATACTGCGTGTGGAGGGATGTAATATTTCCTCGCCTCGGTCTTTTGGTGCAAATGCGTTGAATAGCCACGGCGTGACCAAGCCGATGGTACAAAGTGAAGCTGCTGTCATGCCTGGCGTATTAGAGAATATGTCGACAATCATGCCCAGCAGAAAACCTGTTACGAGATATACGATGCGTGGGGTGTTGCTGGGGAATTTTATCAATAGATAGACGTAGGGTAGGGGGATGGCATAGCCTAATAAGTGAATATGATTGAATAGTGTGGCTTGGAGGAGAGTCAACAACATCCCCAGCCCAATCAGTGAAAGTGTCTTTTGAAGCATGGCTTATTGTAGTGTTTTATAAACGTGCGTCTTTCTATATAAATTAATAGGAAGAGTCGATGGTCGCAGGGTGGTGGTGATATAGGGCGGGATTGTTGCAGTCGCCCGGGCATGATTTCCACGACTGCGTACCCATAAACATCTTGCAATAATTGCATATATATCCTATTATCTATTTTATAGATTCTAAAGATTTGCGTGAGACCTAAAAAGCGTTGGCATCTCCTATTTCGGCGGCATGCAGCCGTATGATACGATCCTCCCCCCAGTCTTTATGATGGCTCATCCGTATATGCTCTATTAGCATGCAATTGCAGCGTGTCAATTTCTGCTTTATAGGGCGTAACGACGATATTTACGTCTCTCGTAGTGAGAAAGTCTGTTCCAAGTTCTACCTTGAGTCTGAAAGATTGTCCATCGGGTGAGTCGTTCACACTATTTACTTTTCCTACATAAAGTCCAGGAGGGAATACCGACGAGTGGCCACTCGTTTCAATAATACTGCCTTTTTTGATTTTAGCATATCGTGGTATTTCGTCCAGATAAACATATCGACAATCTTTGCCATCCCATTGCAAAGTGCCAAAGTGCCTTTCTCCTCTGATGCGACAACTGATATTGGAATGCTTGTTGATGATTGGCGTGACGAGCGAATATCGAGGCCCTGTTATACATACAATGCCGACTACACCATTACCGCAAATCACCCCCATATCTCTTGTGATGCCATCGTTAGCGCCTTTGTCAATGACTATATAATTGTTCTTTTTGCCATCCGAATTGACAATGACTTTTGCATCTATATATTGATAACCGCTGATGGAAGTACGGGTGATGCTATCCAGGAAAGTTCCCTCTGCCTTTTGATCAAGCAAGGCTTCGCGCAGGGCATGTGCTTCTTGTTGTAAACGCAGATTTTCTGATGTCAGCTTTCGATTCACTTCGCCCAAGTGCCAATAGGTGGCAATGTCATAATAGAGACGATTGATTTTGGCTGTCGTAGAATTGGCTGAAGTCAACCACACACTGCCCTGATAATTGTTGAAACGAAACAATGCCCAAAAACTAATGATTTCGAGCACAATGAATATCAGGATGTAGTAGTATTTTCTGAGAAACTCTAAGATGTGGTACATACTTCAGCAAACAAAAATTCCTCCCCCTGGTGTGGGGGAGGTGAGTAGGATGATGTTATTATCTTTTCAGGAAATTATATTTTTCAATATTCTTCAGCGCAATGCCCGTACCCTTAGCAACACAGAGTAGGGGGTCTTCTGCAACGTGGAATGGGATCTTGATTTTGTCATACAGGCGCTTGTCAAGGCCTCGGAGCAACGCACCACCACCAGTCAGGTAAATACCATTTTCCACAATGTCTGCATAGAGTTCGGGAGGTGTATTTTCAAGCGCTGTGATCACCGCCTGCTCAATCTTAGCAATAGATTTTTCCAAGCAGTGTGCAATTTCTTGGTAACATACAGGCACCTTCATTGGCATAGCCGTAATGCGGTTAGGACCATTCACCACATAATCTTCGGGCGCATTGTTACCCAGATCTGTCAGTGCTGCTCCTACATTAATCTTGATGCGTTCAGCCATACGTTCACTCACGCGCACGTTGTGCTGACGGCTCATGTAGTCCTGGATGTCAGCAGTGAAGTCGTCGCCCGCCATCTTGATAGAGTTGTTGGATACGATACCACCCATTGAGATCACAGCGATTTCTGTGGTACCTCCACCTATATCTACGATCATATTGCCTTCGGGCTTGGTCACGTCGATGCCGATACCGATGGCAGCTGCCATAGGCTCGAACAGCAAGAATACGTCGCGGCCACCAGCGTGTTCAGCCGAGTCGCGGACTGTGCGAAGTTCTACGTCCGTAGCACCACTGGGCACACCAATCACCATGCGGAGTGAGGGCGAAAACAAATGTCTGTGTCCGCGATGCACCATCTTGATGAGTCCGCGCAACATCTGCTCTGTCGCATTAAAGTCAGCAATCACACCTTCCTGCAAGGGGCGGATCACGCGAATCTTATCGTTCGTTTTTTCGTACATCAATTTAGCCTGACTACCCACGGCGATCATCTTGTCAGTGTTGCGGTCCAGTGCTACTACAGAAGGTTCATTTACAACAATCTCGTCGCCGCAAATAATCACCGTGTTTGCTGTACCCAAGTCAATAGCTACTTCTTGGGTGAATGAGAAAAAGTTTGAAAAAATACCCATTATTTTCTAAGGTCTGTTTTTGGGGAGTTAGAATTTCAGTGCAGTCATGAACTGACGCTTAGGTAAAAGATTATTTCTTAAACCAATTGTGGATAGCAGTGTCATAGTGACTTGATACACCAAATGCACAAGTTGCAAAATCCTTGCGTTGTTCCAATGTAGTCGCTGCGCCTTGAGTCTTGACGATATCAAGCAGTTTGCTGTACTCTGCCTTTGATGGTACGATTACTACGTCATTGAAGTTTTTTGCACCAGCGCGGATCAGCGAGATACCACCGATGTCAATTTTTTCGATAATGTCAGCTTCGCTTGCACCCGAAGCTACAGTTTGTTCAAATGGATAGAGGTTCACGATTACGAGGTCGATTTCGGGGATTTCATATTGCGCCATTTGCTCGCGGTCGCTTTCTAAGTCGCGACGGCCCAGGATACCACCAAATACCTTGGGATGAAGCGTTTTGACGCGACCACCTAAGATAGATGGATATGTGGTTACATCTTCCACCTTTTGGCAGGGGTAACCGAGAGATTCTATAAACGTTTGCGTACCACCTGTAGAGAGGAATTGTACACCATTTTCATGCAATTGAGCGAGCAGTTCGTCCAATCCATCCTTGTGAAATACAGATACAAGGGCTGTCTTAATTTTCTTAGTTTCTGACATCGTTTTTAGTCTTTTTTGATTTTGTCTGCAAAGTTAGTACATGACGAGCGAAGAACAAAATGAAACTCAAAGAATTTTGTGATTTCTTCTGCACTGTTTCTTCACTTGCGAAGTAGAGTGTGCAAGATGGGGTGGAAATAATGTGAAGTTGCCATGAGGTCTGACATCTTTGCTGTATGATTGGGAGGTTTACTGGGGGATGTTTTTGTGAAATGAGGATGTTTTAGTTTGAGAACAATTTTGTTTTAAGGTTAGGTAATTGGTTGCGTCCTCTGAATAATAAGATCTAGAAAAACTCATCATTCGGCTAATTTGTTTTAACTTTGCACAGAGCAACTAGTTGTTGTAAAGTATGTTTATGGCAGTTTGCCTTTTGGCAGCATTTAAACAATCAAGTTTATGAGTTATTTGATAATACCCTCATCCTATACCCCCTTGTTGAATAGCAGTGAAACCGAACAAGGTATTAAACTAATCAAGGATTTCTTCCAAGAGAATCTATCGACAGGTCTGCGCTTGCGCCGTGTGACAGGCCCGCTGTTTGTGCAGCGTGGGCTGGGGCTTAATGATGATTTGAGCGGCAAAGAGCGTCCAGTGTCATTCCCTATTAAAGATATGTCGGACGGTGTAGCAGAAGTTGTGCACTCGTTGGCAAAATGGAAGCGCCTTACTCTGGCTGAATACAATGTAAAACCTGGTTATGGCATCTATACGGATATGAATGCGATTAGGGCAGACGAGGAATTAGGCAACTTGCATTCGCTCTACGTGGACCAATGGGATTGGGAACGGGTAATTCGTGCAGAGGATCGCAACGTCGATTTTCTGTGTGAAATAGTGGAATGTATCTATGCTGCTATGCTTCGCACGGAATTTCTGATTTGTGAACGTTTCCCCCGTTTAGCACCATTTCTGCCAGAGAAAGTCAAGTTTATACATGCCGAAACGCTGCGCCAACTCTACCCCGACTTGACCCCCAAAGAACGTGAGGATAAAATAACAAAAAAATATGGCGCTGTGTTTATAATAGGTATCGGTGGCGCGTTGGGAGATGGTGTGCCTCATGACCTCAGAGCACCAGACTACGATGATTATTCTACAAAGGGCGAGGACGGACTGGCTGGGCTAAATGGCGACTTGTTGGTGTGGTATGATGTGCTGGATCGTGCTGTGGAAATATCTTCGATGGGAATACGTGTAGATGCAATAGCATTGCAGCACCAACTGAAATTGGCCGGTCAAGAGGAGCGTTCGCAACTCTATTTCCACCGCCGTTTGCTCGATGGTACTTTGCCACTAAGTGTGGGAGGGGGAATCGGACAATCTCGTTTGTGTATGTTATACTTGAAAAAGGCGCATGTTGGTGAAATACAATCTAGCATTTGGCCTGCAGAAATGCGAGCGCAGTGCAAGGCGATGAATATTCCTCTTATATAATGATGAAGGTCTCCTTTATACCTACACTAATTAGGGGACGATGAAGAAACTCTTCTTTGCGTAATATTAAATAGTCGTTGAAAATTAGTAGAAGAATGTGTCCTGCTATAGGGATATATTCTTCTACTTTTATGGGAGGAAAATCTTTTTTGTAAAAAATAAGAATTTTTTTTGCTCAGATGATACGATGGATAAAGATAAAAATGTAAATTTGCTACGACCATAGACAATAAAAATGCTAAATACCGATTTACTGCAAGCTGAAGAGCTCTTGAATGCTGGGCATGTCGACCAATCAGAATGCCTAGTAGATGCGGCTTTGGCACGAGGCAAAGATGTAGCGCATTTGTATTACTTGAAAGGCAGAATCTGTATGAAGCGCTCAGATTGGTCGGGCAGTCTGGAAAATTTCCGTCGCTCGGCAGCACTTGACCCCAATGGACCCGCCTCGGACTCGTGCACGATGATTGAGGAAATCCTTAACTTTTACCACAAGGATATGTACAATCCGTAGCGGGTCTTTGGTCCCCCAAAAGATAATTCGTTCGCTCTGATCAAGGAGTGATACAACAAAAAAATAACCCTATAAAACCTAAATGCGATGAGCAAAATAAAAGGTGCAGTAGTAGTGGATGTCGACAGATGTAAGGGATGCAACCTCTGCGTTGT
>JAEIGA010002807.1_pt1 | contig 27551 bp, 38 predicted proteins | sample 9270691 | NCBI WGS metagenome assembly JAEIGA01 (sample SAMN17057246, study PRJNA624740) | gut metagenome | biome: biome; isolation source: fecal sample | host: Bos grunniens | place: China: Xizang | collected 2019 | reverse complement strand
GTGTTGCCCTGGCAGAAGTATTAATAACTATGTATGTTTGTATTACTTATATTAAGAAGAGACTTCATAAACCTGATGTAAGTAAGAACATACCTCTTCAAAATCAGATAGATATCGACATAATAACTAAAATGGATTATGTTAAAGAACTCCTTAATGCTGATAGAATTCATATTTATGAATTTCACAATGGAGAACACTACTCTGACTATAGATCAGCGTACAAGTTCTCCTGCTCTTACGAAGCAATCAAAGCTGGTAAGGTACCCTTGAGAAATAAATGTACTAACTTACCTATATCAGTAATGCCTAAATTTATAAATAAAATAACAAGTGAAGGATACTTTTCTTGTGATGACATTACTCAGCTAAAAGATATTATGCCTAGTACGCATGCATTCAAAAGAGAATTAGGAGTAAAAGCGTTCTATGATGTTGCAATTAGAAATGTTTCAGGTAATATCATAGGTTTCGTAGCAATCCAATGGGATAAAGGTACGACACAATCACTTAATGAAGACGAGATAAAGAAACTTGTCTGGTTTATTGAAGACAGACTTCGCGAATCTATTGCATTGAGCAAATAATGGAGGTAATTATATACCAAAGAGTTTGGTATGTGGTAAAATAATTACAGAAACTTTGACTAAAGGGGACTAACCATCCTCTTTATTGTGTATTAAAATAAAATATGATATAATTAAATAAAGGAGGAATGACTATGGAAATCTATGAAATAATAAAAGACTTTATAAAACCAGAGTTAGTCATTTTGATCCCTATGTTATACATTGTAGGCATCGGATTAAAGAAAACATCTATCCTAAAAGATAAGTTTATTCCTTTAACTTTAGGTGCAACTAGTATTATCTTGTCAGGATTATACTTATTTGCTACAACAGAAATAACAGGATCAAAAGAAATCGCTATGGCTATATTCACAGCTATAACACAAGGTGTATTAATAGCTGGTGCCAGCGTATATGCAAACCAAATTTACAAACAAATCTCTAAATAGGAGGTGTTACCTATGGCTTGTAAAAGAAAAGGTAAAAAGAAAAAGTAGGAGGCATTAAAATGGAAGAAACAAAAATATTAACAGAACAAGAAATTGAAGTATTAGCCAATGATTCAATACAAGATAAATGCTTTGACGGAGTCTTTGAAGAATTAATAGAAGACGGAGGTGTGTTTAATGTTTACGAAGAGAACGAGTAAACCTGGTGCAGGTAACAAATGTTACATCACTAGAAATAATGGTGGATGGTCTTGGTGTATTCAAGGATCACCTACAGATTCACAATGTGATGTACTTGCAAACTGCGTAGGTTATGCATGTGGTAGATTCAATGAAATCTACAACGAATTAAAAGGAACAACAGGTATGAAGTACTATGCATTAAATTGTAATGCAGAAGACTTTATAGCAAGAGCTAAAAGTATTGGTTTAGAAATCTCTGATACTCCAGTTAAAGGAGGTATCATGGTATGGCAAGGTGCAGGAAGCTTAGCTGGTCACGTTGCTGTAGTTGAAGAAGTATATGACGACAATCATATATACACTTCTGAATCTGGTTATGGAGGAAGTGCATTCTGGAACTCTAACAGATACAACAATAATGGTAGATGGGGATCAGGTGCAAACTATCCTTTCATTGGATGTATAATCAACCCTGCTGTTGGTAGAGTAGGTGCACCAGAAAAACCAGCACCAAAAGAACCAACTCCAGCACCTAAATATTCTGTTGGTGATAATGTAATAATCCAAGGCGATCTATACGTTAGCTCTAACGCATCAGGTCCAGCAGGATATACATCTAAAAAAAGAACAGTTATAACAAGAGTAGCTCCTGGAAGTGCACACCCTTATAACACTACTGGAGATTTAGGATGGATGAACGAAGATAGTATATCACTATATGTTGAAGAAGAAAAACCTAGAGAATTAGCAGTAGGAGATAAAGTAAAAATAATTAACTATGGATGCGACACAAGCTATGGAAGTGATAGAAGAGCTGGAGGTATTGGTTGGGAAAGAGAAATCCTTCAAATATATCCAGGAAGAAGCTATCCTTATAGAGTAGGAAACGCATCAGGTACTACAGGATTCTACAGAGCGGACGCTCTACAAAGAATATAAGAGTACGCAAGTACTCTTTAATTATTAAGGAGGTAATAATATGGATGAAGAAATAATATTCCCAGGTACTGACAAAGAAATAATAGATCCAAATAATGGGACTAGTTCAGGAGGTAATGGACTAGGATATAATCCAGATGGAATGCCAGATATAGGAGATTGGCAAGATCCTAGTGACATAACAAATCCTGAGATTGAAGGATTAACCATAGAAGAAAGACTTGCAAGACTAGAAAATTTTATTGGTAGTATAGACAGAATTACATCTGTATATGCAAACTCTCTTAGAGAGATCTGTGATAAGTACTTAAACTTATTATATATTGAAGAAGCAGAAGAGCATAATAAAAATGTTTTAATTGTAAATGGTTTCCTTGCGGAACTAGATAATCTACCAATCAATACAATGTTTAACGTAAGAGCATCACATAACTTTGCATTCCAAGATGATGATGAATCTAGTAAAATTAGATTAAAGAGAGATAATATATACGTTGAATTACCATTAAAGAAATATGATATTGAAAATCCAGGTAACTTAATATTCCTACAACCTGATGACTATATCAACGGTTCTTTATATTCAGTATATATAAACTCTCAAAACATAGCAGTTATAACATCTAACGATGCTGGAGCTGTTGCGTTACAAGAACTAAATGAAACAAATAGAGCATTACAACAATTAAGAGAAGACATAAATAACCTAGGAAATTCCCAAAGCATAACATCTGTATCAGCTAACTTAGCAACAATAGGAGATTTAAATGTTACTAACATTAAAGTCACTAATCCTATAACATTACCTAATGGTTCTACATGTGTAACACCTACAGCTGCGAATCATCCAACACCAAAAAGTTATGTTGATTCAGAAATAGCCGCAAGAATAAAAGAATACCACAACACTTATCATGTGTTTGGAGCAGGTGAACCTGTTGCATCACAAATGGTTGAAGGTTCTATCTACTATAAATACGGGTAAGATAAATGAGTTACTTTATTAATATATCTACACCAGTACAAACATATCAAGATAAAGAAAAAGCGAGATTTAGTTACACTATATCTAGATTGCATGGTAGTTACTTTGGATTATGTGATTCTAGAAGCTTACTAATCAAAAGAGTTAATTCTAATGGACAACAATACAACTATAAATATTGGGGATTCCCTGAGAAATCTAAATGGAAATCTAGTTGGGGAACGCCAGACTGGCGATTACAAAATGAAACAACTGTAATTGCCAATGGTTGTACAGGTTACCTAAGAGAATCTGTATATCTTGAAGATGAAGTAAAAATAAATAGAGGTAATAGTAGACAAGGATCCATGAGGGTTACTGTTGGAGTATATGCAGGAAGTGGAAACGAAAGTAGATTTGGTACTACAGAACAATCAATAACATTATATACATCTAAAATAGCTGATCCATCAAACTCATGGTTAAGCGTTACGGCGGATGGAGTAGAAGTGGAGAACAGGAAGATCACTGTAAAAGGTGGATTCACAAATCCTGAAGGCTACTATACAATGAAGTTATATAGAAATGGTACCAATGTATCTTTCAATGGAGAGTATACAGAATCAATTACTAAAGATAAAGAAAAGAAAACTATCTATTATGAGTTGAGAGTCTACGGTAAAGATGGTACTTGTTACACTGCTATGACAAAGACAGGTAGCATAACCCCTGCTGAAAGTGGTAAAGGTATTCGAGTAAACCAAAATGGTATTAAAAAAGTATATGAACTTAAAAGAAAGAACGTTACACTTAAAGATGTTAAAGACATATATATTAAAAAAGATGGAAAAATAAGGAAAGTAATCAACTAACACTTGCTATTTTCCTTTTTGTCTGCTATAATAGACTTAGGTGTCCAAGATAGTAGACAAAGGAGGTGCTAAATGGAACCACGAATCTATATGTATAAAGGATTCGTGCTATTTGATCCACAAGATAACACACAATTATATAATAAACTTCGTGAATCTACATTTCTTACCCTACATCCTAAGGGTAGACAATTTTTCTGCATGGCAAACAACCATGCGTTAAAATTCCTTAAGACTTTTAAATCTTTTTTATCTAAGAACTTTAAAATAGAGAAAGAAGTTAAAGAGTTTATGAAATTGGAGGAAGTAGAATATGTTTCTACTTGGGATAAGAAATTAAAAGTAGCTTCATTCGAAGGAATTACCTGGAAGAAACACCAAAAGACAGCGTTGAATTATATATCTTTGTATAAACAATTCTGTATATTTCTAGGACCAGGTACAGGAAAAACTCTTATAGCTTTGGGTGCCATAAAGATGATGGAGACAGCTAAAGTTGATACTGAATGGATTCCTTATCAACATAACTATCTAGTTGTCACACCTAAGAAAGCTATACCACAGTATGTAGAAGAGATTAAAAAGTATTTTCCTACGGCAAACGTAGTTACTACACCAAAGCAACTAATTGTCTTCTCAACTTCAGGTTTCACAGGACCTAGAGTTGTAGTTACTAACTATGAAAGTATATCTAAATATACTGACATAAAGTATATGGGAGTTATACTTGATGAATCTCACAAAGCTAAAAATGTAACAAGTGATGTTAATAAAACATTATGCAAACTTAAATGTAATGCAATATATCTCTTTACTGGTACTCCACAAGACAAGCAAAGGGATGAAGTGTTCGCACAATTTAAGTTATTAAACCCTATGTTATTATCTTTAAAGTATCTATTCTATGAAAGATTCTTTGTATTGGATGACTATTATAAACCAATCAAAGAAAAACATAGTGAAGAACTAGAAGAAATAATAAGTAAGGTAAGTTACGGTGACAAGACAGAAAACTTGATTGACCTTCCACAAGAGGTTGAACTAGTTATGCCTTGTGAACTAGGGAACTTAAAAGAAACATATAAGAAATTCAAGAAAGACAAAGTTCTAAAAGGAAGAGGATGGATGGCTCTTGGAGATAGCGGAGCTAAACACAGAACAAAACTAACACAGTTATGTTCAGGTTTTATATATGATGAAGACGGTAACGTTCACAGAACACCTTTTAACCCGAAGCTTCAAGGCTTTATAGATACCGTAAATTATTGTAAGCAAGCTATCATCTATACCTGTTTCGATGAAGAACAAAAGATAGTATCTGAAATACTAAAGCAAATGAAAAAGAAATTTGTATGTGTAAACGGAAGTAGTAAGGATGCACCAGAGGCTTTAAAAGCTTTTAAAGAAAGTACTGTTGATTACCTAGTTATACAAATAGTTTCTGGTAATGCAGCACTAGACTTCCCGCATATCAATAATGTAATTTATTATTCCCTTCATGATTCCTATATTTATTTTGAACAATCTAAATATAGAATAAGAAGAATAGGTCAAACTAAAAAATGTAATTATTACTACATTATAGTGAAAGGAACAGTAGAAGTTTCTAGACTCAAAAGTCTAAAGAATAAAAAAAGTTTCAATAATAAAGAGTTTGAATTATATAGAAGGAGGGAAAGCAATGAATCTTGATACTTTAATTAAAGAGAAGTACGGAAGTGTTGATAAACTTATAGAAGAAACAAATACACTAATATCTAGATCTTACTTATATCAAATTGTTGGTGGTGACAAAACAAATTTATCTGTAGATGTAGCTAGAGAATTAACTAAAATCCTAGGACTTAACTCTATTGAGGACTTGTTGGAGATTATTAATGCTAACAAAGAAGTATAATGCAATCGACATTGAAACCGAAGGCTTAGATATTAATGACAACATTACATTCATAGGCATACACACGTTTGATGACGAAGAAGATCCAGGTGAATATATAATATTAGAAAAAGCAGTTGATGATCTTAGTGTATTACAAGAACTTTTATTACCAGGGAAAATAAATATTTTTCACAATGGTAAGTTCGACACTAAAATGATTCAACATCAATTAAATATAAAGATACCAATCACACATGACACAATGCTACTTGCTTATCTATGCTCTACTGCACCAGAACTTATAGAGAATAGAGGAAAGTGGTTATCACTTAAGGCTTGTGCCATGAGGTTATTGGGAGTAGAAAACTGGGATGTTGAATTGAGCAAGAAAACATCTCATAGTCGTGAAGAAGTAGAAGAATATCTTAAAAAAGATATTTATTATACAAGACTAATATACCAAAAGTTAAAAAATATAATAGAAAAAGAAGATATAAATACGTATAAATTAATGTTAAAAGCAACTGAAGTATATACACAAGTAGAACTTAATGGGCTACCAATAAATATAGATCAGTTGGAAGAAGTAAAAGTAGAATTTGAAGAGTGTTTATTAGACACTGACTTACAATTACAAGCTTATGCAGATATAAATTGGAATTCACCAAAACAATTACAAGACCTTTTATATAATAAACTTGGACTAGACATCCCTATGTATACCAATACTGGGCAACCAGGTACAGGAATAGAAGCTCTCACAAAATTAAAAGGTAAACACGATATCGTTGATTTAATTTTAAAAAGACGTGAGTATGATAAGGCTCTTACATTCCTTAAAGATTGGAAAGAAAGAAATAAGGATGGAAGATTATACGCAAACTTTAATTTACACACTACAGTTACAGGTAGAACTAGTTGCAATGGACCAAACTTGCAACAGATACCTCGTAACAAGAAGCTAAAGACACTGTTCCAAGCTATAGATCCTGACTGGGAATTAGTTCAGCTGGACTATTCTCAAATGGAATTAAGAACTGCTGCAATTGTTGCAGGAGTTAGAGCTATGAAGGAAGCCTACACTAAAGGAGAAGACCTTCATACAAACATGGCTGCTCTAGTTTCTGGTAAACCTAAAGAAGAAGTTAATAAAGCAGAAAGAACAAGGGCTAAAGCCGCCAACTTCGGTTAACCAAAATTGATAACTTATGTTATAATATACATGGAGGTGCGAAATGAAGACATTCACATGTAAATTATGTAACACAACATTTACGAAAGAAACTAAATCATATGCATATTATTGTGATGCATGTAGAAAAATTAAAAAGAGAGAATCATCATACAAATGTGCTGTAAAATCAGGACGAATAAAATGCCCTGGAGTAGGAAGCGGAGGAAATCAATTAGGTGAACACAATCACCAATGGTCTAAATATAAAGCTGAGTATTCTTATAGACATTTAATTGATTTAACTGAATGTGCTTTCTGCCATAGCACAGAACATTTAGTGAGACATCATATTGATATGAATAGAAAAAATAATTCTAAAAATAATTTAGTTTGTCTTTGTAGAAGTTGTCACGCTAAAGTACATAAGTTAGTTAATAATATAAATAGCCGAAACAAAACCTCGTTAATTCAGGGGAACTCCAGCACGGACAATCCTGAGCCAAGCCACATAGTGGAAGGTGCAACGACTAACTCTGATGAATGTAAGAGTGTAGGCTCAAGCGAGTCGAAATGCGAGGCTACAGAAATGTAGAAGATATAGTCTGAACTATATGGGAACATATAGAAGGATAGGATTAGCGAACCTATTCGTAACAAAATTGTATTTATATGGTATGCAACCAGCAACATTCGTACAATATGCCAAGATAGGGTACGGAGTAGACATGAGTTTAGAAGAAGCTACAAGGATTCGTAATAGTTTCTTTGAAGCCAACTTTGAATTACACAAATATTATAAGGACACACAAGATGCCTTACTAGCTAAAGGATATGTTACTAGTATAATGGGTAGAAGATATAAAGTTGGATTTAAACACCTAGCATTTCCAGATCAACGTAACCTTTATATGAGAAAGATACTAAACTTTCCAGTACAAAGTGCTGCAAGTGACTGGGCATTGTGTGCTTTATATGAAATATACAAGACATTTTCACAAGATGAGGTGAAAATCTGTGCAACAGTACATGACTCTATCATTATGGAGATTCGAAAGAATAACCACTTCGAAGACAACATAAGAAAGATTCAAAGTATAATGCAAGCACCTCAGCTAGCAAAGAAATATATAACCAAGACCGTAGACCTACCTATCGTAGCTGATATTGAGATAGGTCCATGGGGAATAGGAGTAGGACTAGATGAATATAGGAAGTGATAACATGAGTAACTTTAGTTATTCAAGATTGAGTACATATAATTCTTGTCCTAAAAAACACAGCTACATGTACGAGGAAAAGATATTCACAGACGGAAATGAGTTTCTAATCCTTGGAGATTTGTTTCACCAATGTATTGATAAAGCAACTAAAGGTGAAGATTTCTCTAGTATACTAAATGATTATGAAGCTAAAGTAAAAGTTGGTGTACTTTCTACAGAAGAAGGACTCCTTGAATATGTAGTTAATAGATACTTAGACTACTATGATCTTCAAGAAGAAGAGATTATAGGAAGTGAATTAACACTTGAAGAAACTTGGGAAGATGGTGACACATTTAAAGGTATAATCGACCGTGTTGTAGAAAAAGATGGTTTAGTAATATTAAGAGATACAAAGACTACCCTTAAACCTCTTAAATACACAACAAACCAAGTTAAATTTAATTCACAATTACTTACATATTGTAGTCTTGTACAAGACCATCTAAATATTATGGTTGATGCCTATGAAATTGATGAGGTAAGACTAGCTAAACTACAACCAGTACCTATTAATCAAAATGGCAAACCTTCTGCTGATAAAAATAAACTAGGTTTAGTATTATATGAAGACTACTATAATAAATTAGCAGAGATGGGTCTAGATACTGCACCTGAATATCAAGGTGTATTAGACTATCTAGAAAAAAGAGGACATCCATTATTTAAAAGAACTAGATGTCAACTTCTAGATCAGAATATGTTATCTGCAAACATACAAGATTTATACCAAACATATAAATCAATTAAAACTGGCAACAAACAAAGAGTAAGAGGTCCTTTGTGTGACTATTGTGCATACCAAGAACTTTGTAATGCAGATTTCTATTTGATAGACCAAAATAGTAGAGAAATAATTATTAATAAAATTAAAAAAAGCACTTGACAAATTGTCTACTATAGTGTACAATTAAGATGTTAGGAGAAATATTATTAAACCATAAAATATAAACCATTATTAGAGTACATACCTAGGATCAAAGTACCCGAACCTTTATACACGTATTCTCCTAACATTTAAAAACACCTATTATTTTATCTATCTATAGTTCGGGTTCATCTCGTAATCAAGTGAGTTTCATTCCCCCTAATAGAAACCAAACAAAACTTTGATCCTAATTACTATATGACAATTTTAAAGATCCATGAGGGGAATCAAACTATCACTTGGTAGTAATTAACATATTAGAGTAACAAGGCTGAGCATTCTAGTATGTTAATTAGTGCCAAGAGGTACTAAAGAAAGGAGAAATTATATGAGTATTCTTCAAGCGAGAAAGAAAAGAGCGAGTGAAGCTCCAGTAGATGAAGTATATATCATCTATGGAAAATCAGGTACAGGTAAAACTGTAGTAGCAAGTACATTCCCTAAGACTAAAGAAGCACCTATGTTGTATCTTGATATCTTAGAGGGTGGTATTGGTTCAGTAGATAACAAAGATAAAGAACTTATCGATTGGGTACCTATTGAAACATTCGAAGAACTAGATGAAGTACTTGAAGATGTAGTTCGTGGATATTCTATCGTTGATGGAAAACAAGTTCCAGTTAAATATTCAACTATAGTGTTAGACTCATTAACACAATTAGAATATTTAATAAAGAAACATCTTAAGACTGCTAGTAACAAAGCATCAATGACTTTACAATTATGGGGTCAAATGAAAGACAGCCAAGAAGATGTGTACAACTTATTAAAGTATTTACACATGAAGACTGGCGCTAAAGTTATTGGTATAGCTCATGAAAAAGAATTAAAGGATGACAACAATCCAGACTTTAATACTGTAATTCCTAGTCTTATGACTTCTAGTTCAGTAAGTTTATGTGCCAAAGCATCTTTTGTGTGGTATACTAAGATTGAAAGAGAAGATGTTGTAGACAAAGCAACTGGTAACGTAGTAGAACAAACTAATTTTGTTACATATATTAGTGCGCACCCTTACTTAGTTACTAAGTGTAGAAAACCTAAAGACTTTAAAGTTCCAGAAAAGGTAGTAGACATGTCTTATGCTAAATTTAAGGCAAACGTTCTAGATAAGATGATGAAAAATGCAAAGTAAAGAAGAAGCAATATTAGCATTTAGAAAAGCTTATCTTAATTTACCTGATGATGTAAAGGAAAAAGAAGTATTAAGGGTCTACAGCGCTGTAAAAGGAAGACGCTTTGTGGTATTAGAAGACCATGACATAGGTAAGGTTATTAAATTCCTAAATGTTCCATCTCTTCAAGAATATCTATGGAGAGAGAAACAATTAAGATCTGATAGAAGCTATGTCTATAAAGTTCTTAGAGGACAATACCAAAACTTATATGGTTACAATATTTATTATGAAGAAATAGAATAGGAGAGTAATTATGATTAAAGAATTTGTTAATTTAATAGGTGTTTTAGAAAAGAAAGTTGAGCCTATAATCAAAAAAATTGAAAAAGCAGATCCAACTACAAAAGAATATGGTACATTATTAGAAAACTTTTCTGCAACTGTACAATTAGTTAGTGGATTAAATGCTTCATTACAAAATATTGCTGAAGCAGCTAAAGGAAAGGAAGATAAAGATGAGTCTAATAATTAATCAAGGTGTGCAAAATACAAGTGATGATAAAAACTTTGAAGTTATGATATCTGATAATGAAATAGCACAAATAACTAAATTAGAATTAGATAAAGATTGGGAAAACACTTTAAACATTACTTTCAAAATTATAGGTGATAGTAAATTTAAAGGAAGACTTTTCTGGGATAGAGTTTCTTTTGATCCCTCTGGAAAATTTTCATGGAAATATAGAAACTTAAGAAAAGCTGCAGGTGTTCCATACACTGAAGGTGAAAGTCCTAAAATTGATATCGAAGCATTACTATTAAACAAAGCTGTTACTGTAGAACTTATGGTTCGTAAAGGTAATGATGGTAATGACTATCAAGGTATTAAATATAAAATTAGCAACAACACAGTTCAAGCTAAACCTGTTACTGCTGCTCCAGTACAAACTCCTGTTGCAGTAGAAAACGAAGAATCAACTTATCCTTTTGATGTAGAAACAGATACTGATTCAGAAGTATCTTGGTAAAAAGAAAGGTTACTCTTGAGTCAGCGTTCCAAACTAAAGTAATAAATTACTTAAAAAGTGTAGGAGCATATGTAATTAAAATACATGTGTCAGCCTACCAATTGGAGGGTGAGCCAGATATCATCTGCTGTCACAAGGGAAAGTTTTATGCATTCGAATTAAAGCAGGGTTCTACTTTAAGTAAATTACAAGAAATAAAACTAGAATTAATTAGAGAAAGTGGTGGTGTTGCTATGGAAATTAGAGACATAGAGCAATTAAAGGAACTCTTTGATGATAACATTTAAAGAATTTAATGCTAAATATAACGGGGATCGTGCTGGATATGTTCACTTACAATATGGTAAACCAGTAAGTGGTCAAAAACTTACAGCACTAACATTCAAAGAGATAAGTAAAATAGCAAACACTGAACCCGATATGGAAATAGGATGGTTAGTTCCAAAAGGTTTTCTTGTAATTGATATAGATGATAGAGTTACTGCTGATATAGTATTTAAGATAATTCAAGATCGTAAAGAAAAAGTAATGTGTGTTAAGACTACTAGGGGCATGCACATCTATGCTAAGAGTGACTACAATAACAAAACTGTATGTAACATCACAGCAATAGGTGCGTTAGCAGATACTATTCCGTATTGTAATGGTAAAACATTTATCACTACGGCTTTTAAAAACCCTAAAGTCAACACTAGTTCTAAATTATTAGATCGTAAGGTTATATATTATAATGGAATTGAGAAGTTACCATTCTGGTTGACTCCAATATTCCAAAGAGGAAAGAAACCAGAAGACAACTTTATAACTTTTCCACTTTCAGATGCGAGAAATGAATCTTATAATAGACATTTATGGAGACTTAAGATTACAAACTTATCTCCAAGCCAAAGAGCAGAATGCATACAACTTATAAATAAATATGTAGCTAGTTCTCCATTATCTGAAAAAGAAATGGACGACACAATGCTACGAGATAGTAATAATGAAAATCTTCCAGAACAACAGTTCTTCGATGGTACAACATTTAAACATGATGTAATGGGAGACTTCTTAATTGACTTATTAAAAATTAAAAAATGTAAAAAGACTAGACACTTATATTATTATGATGAAGAGCTAGGCTTATACGTTACGAATAATGATTACATTAAAGGTATCATGACTAAGTTATGTACCTCATTAAAAGACTTTCAGAAGAGAGAGGTAATTAGTTACCTTGATACTATTCTTGAATTAAAAACTACTGTGTTCAATAAAGATCCATATAAAATATCCTTTCTAAATGGTAGACTTGACCTTAATACTATGGCGTTTGAAGAACACAGTCCAGAGCATCTCGAAACAATCCACTTACATGTTAATTGGAATCCGAAAGCTACTGGAAAAACTGCTGATGAATTCTTTAACACAGCCACTTGTGGAGATAAAGACTGTGAACAACTATTATACGAAGCGATCGGTTATAGTTTCTTAAAGAGTGCATCACTGCATAAAGCATTTCTACTATATGGTGGTGGTAGAAATGGTAAGAGTACATTTTTAGATATAATAAAAGAAATATGTGGACACGAGAACTGTACATCAATAAGTTTCAAAGACTTAGGGGAGAAGTTCCGTGTAGCAGAATTATATAATAAACTGGTTTCACTGAGTGGAGATATCTCAGCACAACCTTTGAAAGACTCAGACTTATTTAAACAAATATGTGGTGGGGATGAGATAACTATTGAAAGAAAGAATGCGCATCCATTTACGGACACTGTGTATGCAACATTATTCTTCTCGGCAAATAAGTTACCAAGAACTCCAGACACAACTTATGGTTTCTATCGTAAGCTAGTAATCATACCATTCAATGCTAATTTGAATAAAGTTTCATTAGTTGAAGGAGCACAATTCCATGAAAGATTAATGCAAAACACTGAATATATAGCCTACAAAGCAGTGCTTGCAATTAAAAATGTATTGGATAATACTCATCAATTTATAGAACCTAAGTCAGTAGCAGATATAATGACTATGTATAAAGTTGAAAATAGTAGTATTCTTAGCTGGGTACAAAATAAAAAGATAACAGCATCTCATATGAAGGCTGTTAAATTCGAAGAACTATATGCAGAGTATGCTTTATGGTGTGAATTAAATGGATTCAAAGCTGTTCGCTCTACTAGATTCGAACAAGAAATCCAAGAAGAGTTTAATTTAGTCGTAGATAACGATACATTAATTGACAAATAGTAACAAAATAGTATATAATGTTAGTGGGTAGTAAAGAACTACTCCTCTTGGTTAAATGTCTTGTTATTGTTGTGTGATTAATGTCATCTTCAATAGAAAAGAACTCAATGGAGTTCTTTTTTCTTACACAAAAATGGACCCACATCGGGTCCGTAGTTAATACACACTTTATAAAATAATTTGCATGACGAGGGAAAGTAACCCTCCATTTAATTATACTACATCTTATTATAATTATCAACACCTTGATAGTTTAATTTAAAATCCAAACCAGATGAGTTATCCTCTGGAACTATAACTTTCTCAACCTTTTCTTCATAGTCAACTACATCTGCTATGATCGGAGAGTCAAGATCTACTTTAGGATTTGAAATATCTACAGGCTTAGGAGCTAAGTTAATATTAAATTGAATAGCATTAACTGCATTAGCTGCTTCTTTTTCTGTAGTAATTTTATCTGCTTTATCTAAGATTGTCTTAGCGCAGGCAGCAGCTACTGATTCATCCTCAGTTGTGTTCATTATATACATTAATTTTCTTAGAGCTTGATCCCTAGATGATGAGATCTCAGCCATAAACTTTTTATTTTTCTTATATGATAATTCCTCCAGTGCATCAGCTACGTTAGGTCTAGCACACATTCTGTTTCCTTGACCACGGTGATAATCAGATCCACGGATAGTCATCATAGCTTGCTCTGCTTGATAATCTCCAAATACTACAAGTTCAACGAAGAGTTTCTCCTCCTCATTTAATAAATTATATTTACTAGATTTGATGTCTCCATTTCTAAGAGCCACTAATAAATTTTCTTTTGTAGTTATAATGTCTGGTGCAAATACTCTTTGCATAATATCATCCTCCTCTTTTATATTATACCATCATTGAGAAATTTAATCTACTATGGTATAATTAAGGTGGGTGATAATATGAAAGACGTACTTACATTCAAGGTTAAAAAGCCAAGAAGAAAAAAAGTTGAACGTGTTAGAAATAAGAAGAATGATCTTGATCGTAAGTTAGTGTATATTACCAGGGTAATATCGAGAGGAGATTATGATCCAGAGAAACCTTATCATGTGATCATGGCTAATGTTGCACGAGCGCATGGAATCATAGATAAGGACAATAATATTTTAAAGGAGGAATTTTTATTATGCCAAACGAAAAGGATTTAATATCTGGTGGTAATACACCACAAGAACCTTTGACTCCAGGTGGAGATGCAACTCCAACTAAACCTAAAGATGAGCCAAAGGATAAAGAAGCTTCTAATAGATTATTAGAACAGATGATGTATTCTCCTACGACTAGTGATTCAGATCCTATGATTGAAATAGATAAAACAACTGATGATGACGTAAGAGATACAAAAATTAAACCTGAAGCTAAAGAACTATTAGAGATTTTAGAAAAAGGTGAAGGAGCTATAAGTGAAAAGTATAAAAAAGAATTACTAGATAAAGCTCTTAAAGATCCTACATCAATAGAAGTTAAAACTCCAAGAGGATGGATGACAGTTAAAGATGCTATTGGTGAAGGATTCGACTTAACTACTGGGGACTTTACTAATGAAGCTATTCCTAAAGTAGATTGGGAAGGTGAAATAAGTAAACTTGATCCTCGTGAACAAGAAACAATTAGAAACTTAACTCGTCCAGGAACAAGACAAGCAGGTCCTAGTATACCAGAAGCAGGTGGTGACGTAATCCCAGGTGCAACAGGAGAACCAATTCCATCACAAGCACAAGGTGCTCCAATTCCTGAAGGAGCAATGGGAGGAACTGACTTAGCACTAGGAGGTGTATAGTATGGAAGATCAAGTACTAACAACAGAACCAACTGTAGTTGAATCTGCTAGTACTCCTGCAGAGGTCTCTGCAGAAAACACTGCAGAATCATCTCAAGTTATTGATCAAGTCACTCCTATGGATTCTAATGTAACCTATAATAATATAGATACAACTGAACCTACCTCACAAGATCCTCTTCAACATCTAGTTGATGCAGCAGTATTTAAACAATATAATGTAAATGCAAACGAAAATGCATCTACAGCAATGAATAACTTTTTAAATAATGATTACAACTATGATAAGAATGAAGCTGGAACATATTGGGTAGCAGGAGCTATCAATGATAATAATACACAGATGTCTTTCCTACAAACTTTAATAAATGAAGAGATGTATGATGAGATGGATCTTCAAAAGTATTACTATGATACTCAGCTAGCTACAGCCAGAGCATACGCTGCACAAAAGAATCATGAGGTAGCTTATGGATTTTACAGAGCAGCTCAAGAAAGAGCTCTAGCAGAAGGTCAACTAACTGGTTGGTACATGCCAGCTGAAGGTAGATATCTATTAGGTCAATATAGTGTAGCTAAAAATGTTCTTGAAAAAGAAGATGCTACTCCAGAAGAATTAACTAAAGCTAACAACGTAATTAAAACTGCAGAGACATGGTTCTCAGCTAACCAAATTTCTACTAAAGGAATTAAATGTTTAGCTATGATGAACTATGAAGAGAATGTTAGATACAATACAGTTATGGGTAACCTTAAAAAGCAAGCTAATGACATTGCAAGAGCACAAGTCCAAGCTTCAAGCGCTGGAGCAGACATTCAATTAAGAGAATATAAATTTAACTTAGAAGAATATGAATTAGCTACTGGTCACAATATAACTAAAGAAATAGGTTTAGATAATTCAAATAGAATAGGGCATGACTTTGATGACTATAAAAACTACGGGTCACTTAGAGGATATGATTCAGTACAAGAGATGCTTAAGAGAGACTCTACAGCATATCAAAGTATTCTTACTACAGCTACGTCACAATGGATCAAGAATCTTATGGGTAGCGATGAAGAATATCAACAAGCATATGAAAACTATAAAGCTGACGTTATTAATACACAAGCTAAGATAGCGATCGAGAACGATGGATATCTTGAACCAGATTATTTAACTAAAAAAGGTAAGATTGAAGACTCTTCTAAGTTAAAAAATATAGGTACAGATAAAAACATCTATACAATTACTACTAGAGAAGGTGGAAAGCTAGAAACAAGAGCTTACTATAAAGATAAGAATGGTACTTTCAGACAAATCAAAGATGAAAATATTAAGTTTGAAGACGGTAAAACTTTAAAAGAAAGTGTCACAAACTTTAGTACTTCTACATATAAATATAAAGGTGAAGAAGTACAAATAGGATCTGTAGCCAAATCATCTATACAAGCTAACCAAGAAAAGTATAGCAACCTAAATGAATCTCAAAGAGAATCAGTTATAAAATTAGAAAAAGAGGGTTACGAAATAGTAGATGGATACTATTCAACACAAGGTATAAATGCTGGTATAGTTATGAAAGATAAAGAAGGAAACTACTATGAAGTAAGTGACGTCTTTGGTAAAGTAAAACAAATAACTGAGAATGATCTAAAGACAAAAGACTTTGATAAAGAATTCATAGTGCATTCTGATCCAGAAGCAAGCTTATTTACAGAAATAGGAACAGCTAAGGATTATAAAAATTCATGGAACGAGACTATTAAAAAAGGAACAGTATATACTGTAAAAGATGCAGACGGAAATAGTCACTACTATATCGAAGATAGATATACTCGAAATGACTTAGGTAGTAAGAAACTAACATATAAACAGATATCTGAAAAAGAAGCTTATAAATATATTGAAAAAGAAATCCCTAGTGACACTAAAGAAAACATTACTACCAAATCTACTAATAGTGCTACTAAAAAATCTAGTGGGGTAAGTGGATCTTCAGTAGGGGTAACTGGTGGAAGTGCACAGTTCCAAGCACATGAATATTCTCCAGAAGAAATCATTGCAGTATATCATAAGGCTGAAGTACCTATACTAGATGTACCACATATACCTGACAGTATCAATGACTTAAAAGAATTAGAAGAATACCTAGAAAAATATAAAGATATGGAAAGACTTTTAGGAGGTGTAAAATAATGGAAAATAGTGAAGTATTAAATCAAGCAGAACCTGTGATCAAAGATGGCGCTGAACAACGTGACGTTGAACCTATAGAAACTGCTCCAAAAGTGTTAGAACAAAATACTAATATCTATGCTAGTGCTAAAAGTGTCGCTCCATCGGTAGTTGGAGAAAAGGATCATGCCAGCACAATAGCTGCCAACACATATAATAGTGCTTCGTTAGCTCCGAGAGAGTATGATTCATCTGTCACTACAACTACAACACCTAGTAATGGTTCCGATCCTTTAACTACTACTTGGGAAAGCAGTACTATTGGAATGGAAAATAAATACAAAGTGTCTGATGATCAAGACTTCCAATGGAACAAACTAGCTGCTCAACAAGCACAGTTTAAATATGATCAACAAGAAGCGCAGTATAGATACGAAGCTGTATTACAAAAACAAGAGATTGATGCAGCAGCAACTACAGCATTTAATAATTATTTCGCTGCTAAGTATAGCGCTAGACAAACTCAAGATAAGATGGGATGGTCTGGTGGACAAGAAAAAGCAAGTGACTTACAGATTAAGTTCCTTCAAGCTGAAACAGCTGCCAACATGTACTCTCAACAAGAGCTACAAAAGTATGGTCTTGAATCTAAGTTAGCCATAGCAAGAGAGTACGCAGCAGCAGAACAAAATGCATTAGCTTTACAATATTATCAAGATGCATATAACCGAGCTATCAGTGAAGGAAATTTAACAGGATGTTATGTTCCTCCTGAAGCTAGCGAAATGATGATACAAGAACAAATGGCTAGAGAATTATTAGATTCTAAAACTAGTACTCCAGCTGAAAAGAAAAGAGCTAGAGATGTAATAGCTAACTGCGAAGCATTCTATAGAGACTTAGGTTTTGAAACATGGTCTACAGTAGATGAGAACGGCAATGTGACAACATCATTCAGAGGTATCAAAACATTGAGTACATTACAACATGAGGAAACAGTTCGTAATAATAAGATCAATGAAGACTTACAAAGACAAGCTAATAAGATAGCTGAAGATCAACTAGCTGCTACTAACCGTGGTAATTATTTAGCTGAATTACAATTACAAGAAACTATTGCAATGACTAATAGATTAAGAGGTCAAGAGCATATCATCAATGGCAAAATGACTTACTCATCAAGTGCCAATAACTATTACGAAACTTATGATAACAAAGGTAATAGAACTAAGCATTATGTTAATGAGGATAAGAATCTTGTTACTAACCAAGAAAAAGGTGCTAACGCAATGTGGTTTGATAACGGTGTATTCTATGTACAAACACTTGATGGAGATGTTCATAGAGTATGGAACGATAATAAAGACCATGCAGATGCTTATGCAGCTAAAAGAAACATTCAAAGTAACTACAAGCCATAGTCCATAAGGAGTACACTACCCAAGGTAGGTGAAAGTATGGAAGAATTATTAAACAAGTTAAAATACTTAATTAATAAGAAGAAATCTTTCCACGAGGTGTGTGAGATTCTTCAACTGAAAGACTATGAAGTGATAGGTCTTGTAACACTACTTAAGGAACAAGGATACCTAGTAGACTATGTCAATGGAGAATTGGTTAAACTAAAGAAACCAATCAAGGATGATGATATCTACCAGGTTCCTTATCCTACCGATCATTTGAAACTCTGCTTGATCAGTGACACTCATCTATGTAGTAACTATGATCGAATCGATATACTTAACTACATCTATGAGAAGGCTGACAAGAGAGGTATCAAACACATACTACATAGTGGTGACTTCACTGATGGTAGAAGTAACAGACCAGAACATATCTATGAACTTAAAGAAGTTTCATATGATGGGCAGGTAGATTATTGTGTGGATAAATACCCTAGGGTGGAAGGGATCACAACATATGCCATCCAAGGTAACCATGATGATTGGTGGTATAAAAGTACAGGATCGGAAATACTTAAGAGCATTGCTAAGGAGCGAGACGATATCGTTTATCTTGGGTCGGGCTATGCAGATCTTATGATCGGCAAACTTAAAATTAGATTATTTCATGGTAAGAGTGGTCAGTCATATGCTAAAAGTTATAAGGTACAAAAATACCTGGATTCAATAGCAGTGGAAGACAGACCAGCCATACTACAGACAGGACATGTACACCAAAGCTTCTATATGAAACAGGATGATACCCACTGTTTTCAAACTAGTTGCTTAGAAGACATAACACCATTCGCTAAAAGCATGGGATTAAGTAACGACAAATCATGCTGGTGGTTGGATGTTGGATTCGATAAGAAAGGTAGAGTCGTAGAACTAACACAAGAACTAGAATGTTTTGGTGATAAACTTGTTAGACGACGTAAAATATGATATAATATATTCATAAGGTATATAAGCGTAAAGGGTTTTTTCATGTTACCCTAAACTCCTTTCTTCCCTGACAATAGCAAAAGCTATTGTCTTTTTTAGTGGATAATGTTATAATTATATTAGGAGGTACTGTATGAATAGATATGAAGTTCTACTAGTAAATGAAGAAGATGTTGTGTTACTAGATACTAGAACTAAAGAGGTAATCTATGCTACACGTATTATGAAAGGAGAAAATGAAGATGATAAGAGTAGCACACAATGACAAACTTTTAATTAAACAAATTAATCAAGCTACTAATCTGGGGAACGGTTTGCAGATTAGTAATGAAACTCAAAACCGTAAAGATATCGTTGCTGGAATCATTGTAGACTGTATGGAAAAAGATAAGATTGGGAAGAAAGTATTCTTTCCATTATATAGTGCATTGCCACTAAGCTACGAAGGAGAGAACTATCTAGTTATAAACGTAGATGATGTTCTAGTTATTGAAGTAAATGATACAACAAATTCTTAGCGAAGGTACATATTTATTTAAAGGAAATCTACAGGAATTCAAACGATGCATCAGTAGTTTTAAAGTAACCAAGGTGATACAAGATGGAGAATGTCTCGGGATTAAAATCTTCGAGGCAGTTGGCAAGTTTAAATATCATGGTGAAACACATAGGATCCAGATCAGCAGATCGTGGAACGACGAAAAAGTTTTATACATAAAATATTTAGGGGGCAATTAATGAAAGAGATAATAAAATACTTTGGGGTAGATCACCAAAGAAGAAAATTTGCTGAAGAGAATTTAGAATTGCAGGAAGCAATTATAGACTATCAGAATGCATGCTCAAGGATGGAAGGAATGACTCCAGACTATGCTGATAAGTATCTATTAGGTTATAGGATGCATCTTATTGAAGAGATGGCAGATAACTTCGTACTACTTGGAGAGTTTATGAAGTATTTTTGTATTACAAGTAAGGACATAGAGAAAATAGCTAAGTATAAAATAGCTAGAACTCATAGAAAAATAGAAACAGAAAAAAGAAAAGAAGAGATAAGAAATTTAACCAGGGAAGGATGAGAACAAAATGCTAGAATTAAAGAAGAATCACGAAGCAAGGAAGACAGTGAAGAGAGTCTTCCAAACAGTTAATGATATGGTTGTTCCTACAATGGGAGCTAAAGGATTATTAGTTGCACTGGACGATGACTTCGGTAAGTGCACACTAACAGATGACGGTGTTACCGTGGCTAAACAAGCTATCCACATGGATGGTTTAGATAAGATGATCGCAGTCGACATGATCGAAGCAGCTGCGACTACAGAGAAGGAAGCGTTGGATGGAACAACTCTAACTGTACTATTAACTAATGAATTTTATAAGTGGGGTTACCGTGAGATATGGAAAGGGCGTCACCCTCAAGTAGTAGCTGACCAATTAGTTAATGAAGTTGATATAGTCAGAGAAGAATTGAAAAAAGAAAGAATGGAATTAGCTGATCGCAATGTTAAAGACGTGGCTACAATATCTACTAAGATTCCTATGGTAGGGAAGATAGTAGAAGAAGCATACCGTGAATGCGGTAAGGATATGAATGTTGTAATCGAACATGATCGAGAAAACATGGGGATCAAGATCGAGAAGATCGCTGGATTCAGTATTGACAGTGGTTACATGAGTGACGCAATGAGAAATCTATGTGAAGATGGTGAGAAGTGGGAAGCAGAAAACTGCTGGATTGTATTATTAAAAGAAGGAATCATGACTCAAGTTGGTTTAGGGAACTTCTTCAAGAGTATCCCTGGTGAAAATGTTAAAGACCCATTTGTATTTATAATGAATCCTAACTTCAATCCGAATACGCTTCGCTTACTAATAGACGCGTTGATAAAGAATCAAATGAAATACCAATTCATATTTGTAAATGAAACTAAACAAGATGATATCTATATGGATATCGGAGCTGTGACAGGAGGAACTGTTCAAGATGCTAGCGCTGGTGTAGGAGATTATTTATTTGAGTACTGTGGTAAGACAGATAAGATCACGATCGAGATCGATAAAACAATCTTTGTTAATAAAGAAAAGAATCCAGAAGTAGAAGCTAGATGTAAAGTTTATAAAGAGAAGATGAAAAAGAAATATAAACTTTCAGGAGTTGATGAAGCTCTATATACTAAGAGATTGGGAGCTTTAACTAATGGAATTGTTAAGATTAAAGTTGGGGTACCAACAGTGACTGAATTCAAAACACTACACTTGAAACTAGATGATGCGATCGGAGCTGTTAAGAAGGCTTTCGAGAACGGAGTAGTTCTAGGTGGAGGTAAAGCTTTATATAATGTAGGGATGAGATGTCCTAACTTAAGTATAAAGAAGATATTAAAAGCACCTATGAAACAAATACTTACAAATGCGGGAATAAAAAATCTACCCGCGAAGGCTGAATTAAATATAAAAAATAATGGCGTGGACGTAAGAACAAATACGCTAACTAATCTACAAAGAAAAGGTATATTAGATAGCTATACTTCAATAGATGAAGCATTAAAAAACTCTAGCTCAATAGCTAGTTCATATTTAAGAACAAATTGTTTGATAAGAAAAGGGATTACTCAAAATAAGTAATCTCTTTTTTATCATCTCTATAAAATGTATGGTTACAATAACTAACTGCTCTTCTAGTGAAGGCGTTTTGTATATCAGTAGTTGAGGCTTTGTAACCAAGTTTATTTAAGTAAGTTTTTATTTCACTATTACTAGTGAATAATAATTCTTCACCAGTTAAATTATTCTTTAGTTTGTACACAGTACCATCCCAAAAATAATTAATATATAACTGGTGTGCTAGCTTCCATGAAGCAGCATCAGGTAACATTTTAAAACATTCTTTAATTATTAGAACAAGAAAGTTGGGATCGGGATCCACAGCTTTCAATAGTTCTAAAAACTTTCCTTTAGTTAGCATCTTCATCATCCTCCCATTCATCTTCTTCGGGATCATAAGGGGTATAGTATTCTGGTGGTACTTCAACTGTAGTTATTGTACCATCTCCATTGAATATAAAATCAAGGGAGAATGCACAGCTCTCTTCATCACAGTGCCAAGTAAACTCTAAGTCAGGATAGCTAGAAGCTATAGCTTTCATGACTCCTTGTGGTGGTGACCAAGGTGTTTGAAATTCAATTTCTTCCTCATCACCTTTATAAGTTCCTTCGTCAGAATCTGCATCCCATTTACATCCCCAATGAGTACATCTCCAATCATACCAATCAAAGCATCCTTCTTCCTCTAGAAGATTCTTGCATAGCTGTAGTTGAACATAAGGATACCTTGATATAAGTTCAGTAGATAAAGAATCTAAAGTCTTACCATTATGTCTAGGATACTCTAAGAGTTTCTTAAGTCTAGTATTATCTTTATTATAAACTAAATCAATAAGTGCATGTATCTCGCTAGAATCATTATGCTCAAAATTATCCAGAGCACTTAAAGATTCAGGTTCTGGTACAAGTTTTTGAAATGTAACATTTCCTTTAGAACTAACTAATAAATCAGTAACATTTTTATTACCGTGTACTCTATTATAAACCCAGTTCGGCATACCTAATACCTCCCTGATGCACGGCGAACAGATCGCCATGGTAGATAAGAATTTCTATCTCCAGTAAAACCTTGTGGAGTAGGTATAGTATTTAATCTCTTAGTTAAATCCTCTACATTTAAAGTACAACTCTTATCATTATTTCTAAATTTTCTTAGATATTTATTAAGATAAGTACATCTAGGAGATGGGTGATAGAAACTCTTACAAGTTTCAAACTCTCTTACATGTACTATATAAGGTTTATCTTTATCGAACTCTACTAAAAAGTAAGAGTACTCATCAAAGAAAAATCTTACTGCGAAATACTCACAAGGTTTGTCAAAAATAAATTCATATCTTAATGAATTAGCATCTGTATAACAGAATGCTATTAAATATTTCATTTCTTTAGTCAGTTTCACGATATCTTACCTCCTCTATAGTTACAACATACTTTTTATTATCATAAGTAAATGTACAAACATATTCGTTAAGTAAATTAATGAACCAATTAGCATCTTCTAAATCTGGTTCATTATCAATTAAATCTTTTATCTTAGTTATTAAATCTCTTTCCATTATATTACCTCCTTATTTAATTTAAAGAGAAGGCATTATTAAAATGCTTCTCATATATAATCCTCCATCTGTCTTTCAAGTTCTGTTTCAAATCTACGAAAACATTTATAAACTTGACGAAGAGTGTAGGGATGTAAGGCTCCTAGTATTTTACACACTTGTTTCTTTTCTAGTGTGTGTAACTTAGAACAAAGAGCCATACAATCTTTATCTAGAAAATTGTTTCTTCCATCAGTTAATGGAACACTATAATTAGTAACCATAGTATATGAAGTAGAAATTTTTAAAGCAATACAGTTACCTTTAAAATTATTAGAAGAATCTATTTGCTCATCATAAATGATACAAAAGATTCCTAATCTTTTCTTACCTTCGAAGTCAGCATAGTTCGCTGTCACTATCGTCCCAGGTTTCAATAAATTGTTCATATTCTTTCTCCATTTCTTTTATTATTGTATTAGTATGGTAGACAAGATCCACTAATACCTTGTGGAAATCCTCAGGTATATCGGATCTAAATCTACCTAAAGCTTCACGCATTTCAGTAGCCAAATATTTCAAGTCATCACAATGTTGTTCAAAGTTATCCATAATGTGTCCTCCTTTTATCCAATAAATCTGCCTGTAGTTAGGTCAAAAGTTAATTGAACAGTACCAGTTTTACCATGTCTGTTCTTAGCAACCTCTACATTTAGAGCTTCATTAGTAGGATCAACATTAGGATCTTTGACATAATAGTTATGTCTATATAAGAACAACACATAGTCAGCATCTTGCTCGATAGATCCAGACTCTCTTAAGTCTGCTAATTGAGGACGTTTATCACTTCTATCTTCAACTTTTCTAGAAAGTTGTGATAGTGCTACAACGCAACAATTAAATTCTCTTGCAAGAAGTTTAAGTTCTCTTGAAATGTCCGTTACTTTTTCGTAGCTGTTGGTTCCATTACCTTTCAATAGTTGCAAGTAATCTACTATTACTAAGCCAACATCTCCTTTCTTTTGTTCTTTTCTAATAGCAGCTCTTAGAGCTGGTATAGTAGAAACAGTTTTATCATATAAAGATAGATACTTACTAGAAGCAAGTTCTCTAGCATTATCATCTAAACATTTCTTCATAGCATCTGTTAATTTACCAGCTCTAATATCTTGTAATGGTATAGCAGAGATGCTTGATATCATTCGTTGGAACAACTCAGTACCAGACATCTCAAGAGAAAACATTACTGCTTTCTTTTTCTCACAGCATATATAATTAAATAAACATGCTAGTGCGAATGCTGTCTTACCCATACCAGGACGAGCACCTATAATAATAAGTTCTCCTGGTCTAGGGTATCCCATTACATTATGTAAAGAGCTGAATTTAAAATCAACATTCTCTTTGCTTGAAGAATCTAATGAATCTTTAAAAGCTTGATAAAGATCCACAGTCTCTGTCTTATGGACACGAGACATTATATTTTCAAAGGAAGTTTCAACAAAGGATATACCTTTATTAAAACCTTCAGCAAAAAATTTCTCAGATGTTGCACTTAAATTCTTAAGTGATTCAATAGTAGAATACTTTATTAAAGCATCACAGTTAGAGGAGAAGCGTGTAGTTGTTACACAATCTCCTACTAATTCTGCGATGTATTCAAAGCCACCGCAAGCATGAAACAATTTAGGATTAATTGTATATGCTTCAGCAGCGTTGAAAGTTTGATGATTTGCTTGAGCTAACATATAAAATAATTTATAAATATTTTTATGTCTTGTATCAGAGAAGTCTGATGCTTTTAAATAAGCCAAAAATTTATCTACTAATGTGAAATTTAGCATCACACTTCCTAATATTTCTCTCTCGATTATACTCTTATTCATATTATATCATACCTTCCAAAGATTGTAAAAATGTTTCAACATCTTTCATATCTTCTACGTGTTTCTTTAATTCATAAGAGTAATGTTTTCTATTTAAAGTTTCTCTTGAAACAACAGCAATAGAAGAAAACACCATTCTATTTATATCAGCGTTATAAGAAGCATTAAAGTATAAATACATATGCTTGGATGGATTATGTTTAGTTAAGAAAGATAAACAAGCAAATGTATCTCTATTAAATACTTCCTTATATGCTACACCTATACTAGTAGGGTAGTAATCAATATGATGCTGTTGAAAAAATCTATTGACTTTTACATAAGCATCTAGAAATAATCTATTATAAAGTATCATATTTATTCTCCTTTCTTATATGGATCTATAGAATCAAGATGGTCATACAACATATCGTACTCATCTTCTCTAAAATTATCTGCGATTAATTTCTTGTATTGATTCATTAACTGACTCATACAAGGAGCGCAGAAAGGGTAGCCGATCTGAGTAGACACATATCTAGATTCACATCTTTGACATGGCATAGCTTCAGAAAAATCAGCACCACATTCAGGACATACTTCGTAGTAATCCATGAAACGTGGCTCAGCATTACCACCATAAGGTGTTTTGTCTTCATGCATTCTAGTAGGTTTGTTAAACACAGTATGGCATTCATTACAGATATACATTATTCATCACCTCCTTCAATAGTTTCAATTATTAAATTAACTAACTCATGTATATTATAACAAGGATCGCCTGCTTCTTCTAAACCATAGTGATAAGCAATCCAGTTAGTAATTGCTGAAAATAATTTTTCTTTCATTTTATTCTTCCTCCTTCTTAGTCTTAGGAGGAATTCTAAATACTTCTTGTTTAGTTACAGTAATATGTTTAGTAATATCTGGATGTAAAGAACCATTCTTATAATCTTTCTTGATTGCAGTAGTATTAACTTTATTATTTAAATAAATAGTTTGACCAAGTTTCAAACACTCAGTATAAAGTGTTGCTTCATCACAATCAAAACCTATATCATCAAGCTCAACCTTAGATGCAGTGTATGTTGTAGGACCAAATTCAAAAGACATTTGTTCTCCTACAGACATTCTCTTACATAATTCTTCTTTAAGATCTTTCTCCATTCCTGCAAGATAATTCTTAGTGGAATTAGTTACTGAGTAACCTTCCAATAATTCTTCCTCTTTAAAATTTTCAAACCCTCTTATTCTCATTTGTTTAATTTCTTTAATTGTCATATTTTATTCACCTATTTCCTTTCTTATTTAAAAACCTTTCCAATTAAATATTTATTTAAAAATGCACCAAGCATTTCTAAATCTTGTTGTTCTTTTAGAATCACATGATTCTTATAGATATCTTTTACATTCTCATCAAAGATACCTATACCAAGAATAGTTACATCACGGTTCTCTATGTTCTCAGCTGTTTGTTTTAAATCTTTCCAGCTTCCACAAGTAGCACCGTCAGATATAACTATTAATACTTTGTCTTTCTCTTTACGTTGTAATAATTCTTGAGAAACATATTGAAGATTAAT